>Ga0207691_10000128_pt1 | contig 69240 bp, 69 predicted proteins | sample KBSM13metaG_FD_184327 | JGI IMG/M metagenome (GOLD analysis project Ga0207691, IMG submission 184327) | Miscanthus rhizosphere microbial communities from Kellogg Biological Station, Michigan, USA - KBS M1-3 metaG (SPAdes) (version 2) | ecosystem: Host-associated > Plants > Roots > Rhizosphere >...
GGCGCCGCAGACATTGCATACACGTTCACATCGCCTCTAAGGATTTTTGGCAGATTTGCAGAATCAGCGGGAGTGATTCTTGTACCCGATAACGGTAATGCAGAATCCGGTAAATCGGGACGGATTACGATCCACCCATTTCCTGTTGTTTTGTTGGGGAGGATAAATCCATTGTCGTTGGGAGAGGTGTAAGACACTCCCGGTTGCAAAAGAATAGTTGTACCTAGCGATACATCGTTTAGGGCGTCTTGCAGATTGGTGTAATCGCCGTGAGGCCCAACTCTCACGGTGACTGTCGTGCTTGGCATTGTCGTGTCAACCGTAGACTGAGGAAGTGTGGGATCAATTGCCCCATTTGTCGCAACCGTGCTAACGAGGCTCGCAGCTTGCGAATTCGTCGGGGAGACAGAAGAGGCAACAGTCACATTGGTCTGAGACGCCTGCTGTGTCGGCTGGACGGCATTTGAAACCAAAGACTGTGGAACCTGGACTTGATTCGTGGAGGACGATTGAACCTGCTGAGTGGGGACTTGCGCAGTTATCTGCGATGACGTCTCAGCGACAGTCGTCCCATTGCCTATCGGTGTACTGCCTTCTATGGAAGTGCTGACCGGCGTCGCTGGCGCAGACGGCACTTGCTCCGCTGTCGACTGCAAGGCATTAGGGCCTGAGGTCAAAAGATCTGCAACGGAGATCAGTTGGCTTGAAAAATTCTTCGTAGAATTGTTCTGAGCCGGCGATGCCACTGCCATCGAGGGTGAGGACGCGTGTGCGGTGTCTTGTTCTGTAGAAGCTTGGGCATTGGATATGGGTTGAGCACTGGCCTGAGAGATGGGCGCCAGATCAGGCAATGTTTTAATTTGAGATGGATCTTGAGCAGGTAATACATCCTGAGATGTGGGTTGAACAAAAACCGGAGCAGAAGTAAGCGGGGATGAAAGCTGCTGAGAAGAATAAGCTGAGAGGCCAAGAATCTCTGCTACGGTCCGCATCGGTTCGGATCCATCTCCGTGTGATGTGTCGTATTGCGCAGCATCAGTAAAACCTGCCGTCGAGGCGATTGGCGGCGTTGGAGCAGCCGCTGTGTTTGTTGAAGACGGTTGGTTGTATTGCTCCCCGAGTTGCTGGGCTGGAAGGGTCAAGACCACCGCTTGTTGCGGAACTGCATCCACGGGTTTCACCGGCATGACCGCATTGGCTAGATCCGCCGATAAGAAAACCCGAGCTTCAAGAGGCTCAAGAATGTATGTCGTCACCGCTCTTTTTGCGGTCGTCTCCGATTGGCGTTTTAACCACCGACGCATCGTTGCAAGCTGCTTCTTGTTCTGGGTCAATGTAGCCTCCTAAGCGATGACTGTCTGATGGCGCGGACGATGGCCAAGAGCCTTGTGATCGACAGTGAAAATTTATCGATGATGAAGCTGAGGAACCAAGCTGCAATATCTCAGCTTTATAAGCCTATGTCGCCTAAAAAGAACACGGATATCTAAGCGATACAACAGGAGGTTTTATCAAAGAGCTGTAAGCGCTGCCAAGGCGAAGATCGCTATCTTCCGAGCCGCTATTCTTGTAGGCCACACCTCGATTATCGGTCTGCATCCCCACGTCCGTTTTTTGCATTTCATTCGATTTCACGATGACTTAGGTCCTGAATAGCCTGGATGAAGGGGCAATGATCCTGTCGAAACTGTTTACAGTCTTGCTAAGTCCAGTTGTACGGGTAAGTTACTAGTTTAAGTAGCCAGCACCGACATCAAGAATACAGCGGTTCCGGAGCCGGCGTCCGTCCTGCTTCTCGGTTCGGGTCTGACCGGAATCGGTCTCTGGTGGATGAAGCAACGAAAGACGGCTTAACTTACTTAAGTAGTGTTTTTCGAAGGGTCAGTCCGATGAAAGTCGGACTGGCCCTTTCGTTTAAACAAAACACCTACGTATGCTACAGTCTTCACAGGCAAGTGAGTTAGAGATCATTCAAAGCGGAGAGATTTCTGTGGCTGCTCGGATCCTTCCATTCGCCGTCTATTTGTCCTTTCTTGCATTGGCGGAAATCATTATGTGGGGATCGACCGGGGAAGAGCATGGATGGGTGGACCACGTCGATCTATGGCTCTATCCTCTTAAGATCGCAGCCGTCTTAGGCCTATTACTCTACTTTTGGCCTCACTATCGTGAACTCAAAGGCAGGATTATCCGAGACCGTCAAGAGGGTATTCTGGCGATTACTGTGGGAGTACTTGTCTACGCCGCGTGGGTACGGATGGATTGGTCGTGGGCCATGCAAGGAGATGCGCCAGGGGATGGCTATGACCCTTTTCAGGTGGGGACTGGAGCCGGGGTTATTCTTGCGATCGTTCGAATTTTCGGCGCCTCAGTAGTTGTTCCTGTCATGGAGGAGCTGTTCTGGCGCTCCTTCCTAATACGGTACCTTATTTCATCAAAATTCGAGTCCGTTGCGATCGGGACATTCAGTGCATTTTCATTTGTTACCACTGTGGTCTTATTCGGGCTGGAGCACGATCTGTGGCTTGCCGGTATGATGGCTGGAGTCGCCTATACGGCACTTTTGTACTATACCAAGCGTCTGTGGCCTTGCATCCTCGCCCATGCCGTCACAAATTTCGCGCTCGGCATTCACGTCCTTGCCACAGGCCAATGGCGTTGGTGGTAAGTGCAGTAGGGTAGCTTGCCCTTTCTCTCGCACCCAGCCTAGATTCGCCATTTGTTTTGGGGAGTGTGGCTAGTACGATTCTCGCCATTCAGCACGCTCCTTCTTCCGCTTCTCGGACGCCCTCCAGTACCCGCCTTCAGTGGTCGGTATGATGCTGATGAACAACCGCATGACCTCGCCCTCGGGCGATTAACCACCGGTTGACGGGATAGGCAGCCAGGAATGCCACGACCAATGAGACGGCAAGGCTGCCCCAAAACAGTGGCTCAGTTACACCGGCGACCATCGCGCCCGGGACGATGAGCATAATCGTATTATCGACGAGTTCCATCACCATGATGGAACTCGTATCTGCGAGCAGTGCCAAGGATGCAGCACTACTAAAGGCCATTCCGTTCCTCAGGAGCGGGAGCAACGTGAAGCCATAGCCAAAGGCGAATGCGAGGACGACCGAGACAAGAATAGTCGCCATAGAACCCCAGCGAAAGGCCGTCGCGAGAACCATGCCGAGGACTTCGCCTATCGCACATCCAGTAAAGCAGTGCACGGTCGCGCTCCAAGCCAGCCCATTTAATGAATTGGGTGGTGGAATAGGATTTGTCGTGTGACCGTGATCCTGATGCCTTGAAGCTGGTGAACCGCTTTCCATAGGCCATCTCCTGTCTTTGGTAATCCAAACCGCATTTTCCTGCCTCTTAAACGCGACTCAGACGAAATATGCGCCGGAACAACTGCGGAAAAACCTTTGAGTGTCAGAAGGTAATCAATCGGCTAACCCTAAGCATTTAAAACTTCCTGACGGTTTCCCGCATGGCCCTCAGTCTCCATTCCTGTCTTTTTTGCACCCTAGGATTTCGACGAGCATGTCGTTCGACCTATTAGGTGTACACTGGCACGCCAGACGAGACTGATGAGATCGGTCGGTCGCTTCCTCCAGTTGATCCAGTTCCCCTCCCCCCGGCTCATTGCAGGAGGTAAGCCCCTGTATGACTCTAACAGACAGGTTCAACAGGCTGCGACGCCCCCACAGAGATGTTCCATGTCAACGCCCGCCTCAGGTCTACATCCAAAATATTACCTGGCAATCCCGTGGCGCCGTAAGGGATTCGCTCGAGATTGACCACCACTGGGCGGGGTGTTCCATCGTCTACAAAAGTGACCATGTAGGACTGTCGCGGCGTGTCAACGCGCGGGTGGTTCGGAACCGATTTGATAGGACTTATGTGCTCATGCTCACATTATTTTCGCTTTTGAGTTTGCCGCTCGAATTCCTCGACGAACCGCCGGGCCTCAGCCAAGGCCTGTTCTCTTCGCAGTTGATTTTCCTGCCGCGCCTTTATTGGATCATTGAATGGAAATACGAATGGAGCCGCACCGCGCAGGGAAGTTTTTGAAGTGACATTTCTCAGCACGGTCTGACTGTCCGCCAACAACCCGCGGCTACGCCAGGGATTGTAGAGCGGGTCTCCGAACAGCACCATGCGCCAACTGATGTAGCGCGTAGTGAATGCATAGGCTTCTGCGAGGCTGTAACGCCCCGTCAAGAGCAAGGCAAAAAATTCGTTAGGAAGTGGAAACGCATCCACATACGGTTCACCGGTGGGACCCAGCGTCACAGTGATCCCTCTCTCCAGCGCATTCTTGCACCAGCCGGCTTCAGCCGGATCGTGAACGCTGACGGCTTCACCCGAGGCGATGTGATAGCCGATGGCGCCGGGGTTGAACGTAAACGCGTCCTCATAGGAACGCAATTTGTACCATCCCGCATAAACGGCGACATCGGGCGCTTCACCGCGTTGACTGAAGCGACGCTCCGTATCTTCGAGGATGACGGGGTATGCAGAATGTGCTCGGAGGAGATCGGCAAGATCGCGCAACCCCTGATCGTAGTATCCGTATCCGATCGTGCCGTCCGGTTGGATGCCTCTGGAGTCGACATACGCTTTTCCGGTCAGACCCTGTTGTTCCGTAGTCAGCGCTCGCTCGATCATGGCCTGTGCCAGTTGAAGGCTGGGCGCATCCAGCCGGCTCACCAGCATGACAGGGAGCGATGCGGGTGCATTGCCCGACGCAAGATTGGCGTGAAACAATGGATTCGCAAACCTCGACGCAATGGGATATTGATTTCGATTCCACCAGAGCAGCGTCAGTTCACTATCCAGCGCCGCGTCGCCGTTTTTGTAACTCAGATGTTCAAGTTCCGCTGTCGCCAGCCGCAACACACCTTCCAGTCCAAACACGCGTTCCGCTAGCTGATAAGCTTGCTTCCGAGTTATATCAGACGGCGTGTCGGCCAGGACGCCAATGACTGTTTGCGCGGCGAGCGTCTGTTCTCGCAATGTGGCCTGAGATGGTTGAGTCGCGGCAGGTTCAGTTTTGATAGAGCGAAACAACGCCGCCGTGCCTCCGGTCTGAACGATCACGCGGGCTAACTCTTTGTTCCATGCCTCGATGGTGGCGCGCGGTTCCCGGGTTTCCGCTTGATTGATGCGCGCGATCGCGTCATGGATCGCTTTGTTGATCTGGTCGAGCAGCGTCGCGTCCGTCTCCTCGCCCTTCGTGCCGGTAGGTGCCGAAGGGGCATCTGCGGAAGAACGGGCGATGCGTCTGGCCCATTCCGGCGTCTGCGCCAAATAACTTCGCGCGAAGCGCTGGCGGTCAGTCGCGTCGTTTAACCATTGCCGTTCTGCGTCGTTCGGCTGGGGGGCATCCACACGCAAGGGCATGCCATACGTTGTGACTAGGACGCGAACTTTCTGTGTTAAGTGTTTTGCTTGCAGCGCTTCGCGGAGGGGACGAACCACGTGTTCGTCATAGTCTTTGCGGCTGATGGTCTCCTGAGTAGAAACATCGAGTTGAAGAATACGGTCAGTAGGAATCCCGCGTCGAGAGGCGTAATAGCGGGCAAGGGCCAGACTATCAGGACTATGCCGATTGGCGATGATCGCGACCTGATCGGCGGTCAGCTCGGCATATGACGAGCTGACCACCGTGTTGACCAGGACCCATGCCAGGAGACAGAGCGGAAGACGCCTCGATCGTGTCACAACTCCTTTAAAATCTTTTTGGCATCCTCAGCCCCCACGAAGCTATCGCTTAGTTTTAACGATGTTTGAAGGCTCTTTTTCGCGCCGGCCAGATCGCCGTTTTTTTGCTGGGTGAGGCCGTAGTGGTAATGAATCACGGGATTATTCGGGGCCTTTTCAGCCGCTTCCTTCAGCAGGGAGCTGGCTTTGAGATAGGCGTTTTTCTTGTAATAAATCCAGCCGAGGGTATCGGCGACGCTGGGGTCGTTCGGCTGCTGCTCCCGCGCGGTTTGTGCGTATGCCAACGCCTGATCGAGATTGGCTCCTTCTTCGCTGAGCAACCAGGCGAGATTATTGGCCGCCGGTCCAAATTTTGGATCCAGCTTCAGCGCCTCTTCATACTTTGCTTTGGCCTGCGCGTATTCCTTCTTTCGCTCGTACACCATGCCCAAAACCATGTGGGCGCCCACGAGCTTCGGGTTTTTCGCCAAGGCGGCTTCATACTCTTTCATCGCTTGATCTTGTTTCCCCGTCGCCAGGTACAGCTCGCCGAGATTGATGTACGAAAGCGGAATGTCGGGTGCCAGCTCAATCGCCTTTCTGTAGGCGGCTTCCGCTTGCGCCGCATCTTTGCTTTGGAACCAGACTTTTCCGAGTAAGTTATAGAAGAGCGGGTTCTTTGGGGAGGCTTCGATCTGTTTCATGATGCGATCCCGCGCCTCTTTCGGTTTTCCTTGGGCCAGTTTGATCGTCGCTATTTGATCCAGCGGTTCCACCGCATGCGGATTGATCGCCAGCGCCTCTTCAAAGTGTGCCAGCGCGCCCGAATCGTTTTTCTCGCTTCGATCGATCAACCCCAGCCGGTATCGGCTGACCTGCTCTTTAGGCAGCGCCCTGGCGATCGATTCAAACGTCTGTTTCGCTTTCAAGACATCGTTTTTGCGCAAATAGGCATCCCCAAGGATGGTCGCGGCGGTCAGGTCCCGCCCATTCAAACGAAGAGCGGCCTGGGCTTGTTCGATGGCGAGATCAGGCGAGCCCTCCGCCAAATGGATCGTGGCCAGTGCAGTGCGCGCCTCTCGTAAGTTGGGCGCTAGTTTCACCGCCTCGGTCAGTTCACGCCGAGCTTGCGAGATATCGTTTTTCTGACCATACGCCAAGCCCAGAATGTGATGGGCGCCGGCATGTTGCGGCTCATCCTTGATGACGCCTTGCAGTATTTCGATGGCCTCGTCAGGCTTGCCCCGGGCAAGTTTCAGTCGGGCATCGAAGTAGCGCGCGGACAAATCTTTCTTGTTCTTTTCATAGATCGCTTGGACGAGTTTATCGGCCTCTTCCAGCTTACCGATATCCACATAAAAGTCGATTAGCTTATCGCGAGCAATGGCGGACGAAGGATTTAACGCCACCGCTTGCTGGAATGCTGCCAACGCCTTATCTCTCTGCGCTGTTTGTTTGTAAAACTCCCCGAGGATGATTTGCGGAGTTTCGTCCTTCGGCTTGGCGGCGGCCAATTTTTCATACATGGCTTCCGCGTCCGACCATTTATTGGCCAATTGATAGTAGCCTGCCAACTTCAGATAGAGCACATCCTTGTCGGGAGCGATTTCCAAGGCGCGCTTATAGTGCGTTTCGGCTTCCTCGGGTTTACCGGTGATCAACCGGAAGTCACCCATCGCGACGATGGCCTCGATCGACTTTGGATCGGCCGCCAAGGCCTGCTCAAGAGCGTGCTCGGCCTCGGGCACGTTTTTCATCTGCAAGTAGGCCTGGGCCAGCGTCAGATAGGTGGGAATATGCTTGGGATCCAATTCAATGGCTTTTTTCAGCTCCGCGATACCTTTTTCGAATTCTTTTTCGCTGATGAGACTTTGCCCATGAAGGATCAACCCTTGGGTGTTTTGCGGGGCAGAGGCCAAGACGACTTCGGCATGTTCGCGCGCTTTGGAGGGCTGCTGGCTCATGAGGTACATTTCACCGAGCTTAAGCTGCGCGTCCTGATTCGATTGATCCAACTCGATGGTCTTGCTCAATTCTCCGAACGCTGCTTGCAGATTGGAAAGCCCCCCCAATTTCAAATAGGTCAATGCCAGACGGTAGTGGCCATCCGCATCTTTCGGGTCGAGTTGCACGACGTTTTTTAATTCGATCACGGCTTCTTGATACTGCGCCTTCTCGTAATAGGCGAGTCCCCGTTCCCGATGTTTAGCCTTCTTGGCCTCGGGCGAGAATCGATCGCAACTCACAAATGGGACCGCAGTCAAGGACAGAATAATTACTGCGGACAGGAGAGAGCGAACGCACATGGGGACCTCCTACTGATAAGATCGCTGAAGCGTGAATGGCACCTAGGCTCCTGAGCGGACGCGTGATGAGCGTGAAACCACAGCAGCACTTAATTATCTGGTATAATCCGCAGCCGGTCAACAATATTCATTAATATCGATCAGTGGCGCCGTACTCGAAACAACCTATCAGGCTGCTCTTTCATCAGTCTCTTTGTTCAACAACACTCGGATTGCCTTGCCTCGAACTTAGCCTAGGAATATTGCAATATGGCACAAATCGCATCTCAATTGCATAGCGAGCTGCGCGCCGAAGCGAGCCGGCGACGCACCTTTGCCATTATCAGTCACCCGGACGCCGGCAAAACTACCCTCACCGAAAAATTGCTGCTCTACTCGGGCATGATCCGCACAGCCGGCATGGTCAGAGGGCGTAAGGGCGGAAAGGTCGCCGCATCGGACTGGATGGAAATGGAACAGGAGCGCGGCATTTCCATTACGGCCTCCGCCATGCAGTTTCATTATAAGCAGGCCGTGATCAATGTGTTGGACACGCCGGGCCACCAGGACTTCTCCGAAGACACCTATCGAACGCTCACGGCTGCCGACAGCGCCATTATGGTGATCGATGCCGCCAAGGGAGTGGAGGCTCAGACACGTAAGCTGTTTCAGGTGTGCCGGCTCCGGAATATTCCAGTCTTGACGCTGATTAATAAGATGGACATGCCCGGTCGTCCGCCGCTCGAACTTATGACGGAGGTTGAGGATGTCTTGGGCATCCACGCCAGCGCGGTCAATTGGCCAGTTGGTTCCGGCAGCGACTTTGCCGGCGTCGTGGAACGTGCGACGCGGCAGATGCTGCTGTTTTCCAAGACCGGCATCGGCGGATCGACGAAAGCGCACATGGACCGGATTCCCTTCAATGGACCGGAAGCCGTCTCCCGATTGAGCGTCGACATACGCGAGCAGGTGGAACATGACCTCGAGCTTCTTGACGTCGCGGGCAATCCGTTTTCACGTGAGCTTTTTTTATTAGGTCAGATCACGCCGGTGTTTTTTGCCTCGGCGTTGACGAACTTCGGTATCGAGAATTTTTTCGATGCGTTCGTCGAACTCGCGCCTTCCGCACAGATTCGGCTGGCCGATGGATCGGACGGCACGGAGATCGCGGTCGATCCCATTGAGACGCCCTTCAGCGCCTACGTGTTTAAGCTCCAAGCCAACATGAACCCGCGTCATCGGGACAGCACCGCTTTTTTGCGGGTCTGTTCCGGTCGGTTCGAACGCGACATGGTGGTCAAGCACCATCGGCTGGGGACAGAGGTGCGCCTCTCGCGGCCGCACAGTCTAGTTGCGCAAGAGCGGAACACGGTAGATGTGGCCTATCCCGGCGACATCATCGGCATCATCAATCCGGGAACCTTTGCCATTGGCGATACCATTTCTGTAAGCAACGGATTTAACTTTAAGCCGTTGCCGCAATTTCAGCCGGAGATGTTCGCGCGGATCCATCCGACCGATGTCGGCAAGCGCAAGGCGTTTGACAAGGGCATGATGCAGATGGCCCAGGAAGGCACGGTGCAGATTCTTCGGAGCCTCAGCGAATTGGAGTCGTTCGTGGCGGCGGTAGGCCGGCTGCAGTTCGATGTCTTGCAGTATCGATTGCGTCAGGAATATCGCGTGGAAACGGTTCTGACCGCGCTACCTTTTGAATGCAGCGCTTGGCTTCTGGGCGATCCGGCGACGTTCAAACTGCCGATGGATGCTTTGATCGTCAAAGATCGTCAGGACCGACCCGTCGTTCTCTTTCCCACCCAGCGCTCAAAAACCTTCGCCACTGAACGAAATCCGGATCACCGGCTCCAAGATATGGGCTAATTCAGGCTATCTCGTGTTGTGCGGATTCATCGCTCTTACGAACAGCGCTGCCGATATGGGGCATGCGCGAGGAGAGCGGCAGGGTAGCGGATCTGGTTTAAGCATGCAGGACTTGGGCAACGATGCCGGTCCGTGTCGAGCACTTCGTCTTATTCATAATATTGCGGATGTGCGCTTTGATCGTCGGCTCGGTGATTCCCAACTCGGCGGCGATTTCCTTATTGGTCCAACCCTTCGCCAAACATTCCACCACGTCGTGCTCACGGTCGGTGAGCTGAAAGCGCTCTTTTGCATGAAGGGTCGCAGTCTCTCGTCGAATTACCGTTTCCATGAGAATGAGCACGCGTGGATCATCCTTTAGCGCCTGCCCGGGTAATGCCATCCCGCGAATGAGGACAGGATAGAGAGGTCCTCCCGTGATGGATCGGATCTCCGCCTCTTCCCCGAACGTGTCGTCGCTTTCCTGCTGTCGTTCCACGATGTGATGGCACATATCAGTGACCGCGTCAGGAAGCAATCCATGAGACGTGTGAGGAGAGGATGATTCATTAATGAGCCGAATGAGCTCCCAGCTTCGCCGATTCATATATTGCACGTGGCCATTTGTAGTTAAAATCAAGATCCCCGGACCTCCGCGCCTATCTGCGCGATCAGTGAGTTTCACGCTATATTCTTCTTGAAGTACCATCATGCCCTCCTAGTTCTAAAGACTTCTCCTCCAAGGCTAGAGCAAGTAATTTGCCGAATCGCGAAAGGTCCATCTACATATAGTTAATAGGCAATACTGTAAGTGTATTAGGATTTTGCGTGCCTCATCTCCCGCGTGCCCCACTCTGTAATGCCTTGGAAATATTCCACCTTCGTCCTGGTGCTGGAACGAAGAATTGATGAGAGGGGTCTAGAGAAAGGCGATCGAAGAGGAAACAAGCCCGCTAAACTGTTGGGCAAGATGAATATCAGTTGAGATACGGCAGTATGGAAAGAGATACGTAGAGCGTAAACATCTCCTCACTAAGCTGGAAAGGTCTGATGTGCAAGACGCTATTCGAAAGAGGGGCGTTCTAAGGGATGGACCCGCCGGCTTTGGCCGATTTTCCCGGGGACTTGGATGGGCACCTCCAATGTATCGAGAGAAGTGGTTTCGGTAGCGGGCGAAGCCACGGCCGTTCCCAGAGACGCCTCATTCAATTTGAGAAAAATGCCATCCTGCCTCACCTCCAATTCGGTCCAGGGCAATCTAACGAGTTGGTTGGTCTGGGTCAGGGCTATGTCCGCGAATGTAAGCTGGCGGGTGTGTGAGTCGATGATCAGCTTTCGAATGCATCCCAGATCTTCGCCACCCGGTTTTTTCACTGTCCAGGTTTGCGTATTCATCGGCCCCTCCTCTTGGTGTGTTCGAACCGTGCGAGTGGATCAACTTGCAAACCCTAGCACAGAGCAGGGAAGGGGACCCATTCAACAAAAGAAGGAGGATAGGCCGGCAAAAAGGCGTAAGACTTTAGTCCGACTAGCCAAGAACTATGCAAAACGGTTGTTCTGTGGACGAGGTAGGAAAGAAAGTGGGGTTAGGATCTTAACTTATTCGCGGCGACTACACCCAGGACGACAAAGACTAGGCAGATCGCGAGAAAAATGAAAAAGAGTATTTTGGCGATTTCCGCTGAGCCCTCTGCAATGCCGGAGAAGCCCAACAGTGCGGCTATAATCGATATCACGAAGAATATGGCGGCCCAACGCAACATGATCTCATCATATAATGGGACCACGGTACACGCTATCAGTGCGGCAGACGATCGCTCGTCATTCGAAAGGGAAGCGTCCATTGCGGCCTCGCTGCTGATTGACACCGGATGATCGTCACATTAGAGTTTGATCGCAACTCCAGTTCAGTCACCTTGTGAATGATTGTTTACCCCGTCAGATAAACCATTGACCATGGTCGTTGGACATCCGCGCCGCCTACCCTTACATCTTGCTCTCATGATAGCCCTGTGGATGGTGATGGGAATCAATGGCTGTACCCATCAAAAGATCCTGAAAGAAATGGGCGCAGACTTCCCCGGTATTTCGAAACGGATCTCGCCCGGACGGCCCCTCCAAATTTTGATGGTACACGGCTTCCCCGTGCGTGACGCGGGGTATGCGGAACCCCTGCTTCAAAAACTGATCGCATCCCTAGGCGTGCGCAGTCAAGGCTGCCGGCCGGAACTGAATCCCATTCGCCATCCTGATTATCCGGGCTTGGACTACGGAACGGTGTCCCGGTGCCGGCTCAGCGGTCCCCAAGGACAACAGGTTCAGCTCTACATTTTGGCGTGGGCTGGGCTCACGTCACCGCTCAAGGAACAAGCTCTTGGATACGATTGGAGAGACAGGTCTTTCGTAGAGGACCGCTTACCCATGAATCATGCGATGAAGGAGCAGTTAGTCGATCGAAGCCTGTCGGATGCGGTACTTTATGCCGGGGCGTTTCGGGCTCAGATGCAATATACGGTACAACAGGCCATGTGCCTCATGATGCGAGAGCATCGCATTCAAGACAATGTCTGCACGTTGGCGGAAGCGTTTCTAGGAGAAACGAACTTCGAACAGATTGTCGTCGTCGCTCAGGGACTGGGCGGGACCATGGTGTTTCAGACGATTGAAGCCCTTCATCGGCAGACGCACCAGCTGACCGACGCTCGTCTGAAAAGCCAATTCGCCCGCGCCGCGGATCGCTTTGCCGCCGATACCGCCGGTGTGTTTCTCCTGGCCGACCAAGGACCGTTACTGAATGTGGTGGACCGGGGCGCTTTGTTGCCGTCACGATCTCATTCCACTCTCGAAAATTTTATTCGGTTACGCTACGAACAGCGCCGCAAAAATTACATCCCGGAGGCGCTTCAAATCGTGGCCTTTTACGATCCCAATGATATTCTGGGCTATCCGATTCAGGAATCCATTCTCGACGAGCTGCCGGAGGAATTACGCGGCCAAGTCTTGTTCAGTACTGTTATGCTGACCGTATCGGATAGTTGGGTGTTTGGATCGTTGGCTGATCCCATCAAGGCACATAATGGTTATGCGCAGAGTCCCACGGTGCTCCGGTTCATCACATGCGGGAGCCGGACGCAGGCGAGCTGTTGATGCCCGTTCAGCTTAGAGGAGCTCATGGATCGTCGCCGACAGTTGTGCGGCTGCAACGTGCAGAATCGCCACCGAGATGGGAAGCGAAAATCGCCTTGGTCCTGCGCTGCCTGGATTGATATACAGCACTCCCCCACGTTTCTCGATCAACGGCCGGTGAGAATGGCCTGTGATGACCGTTCGGACTGATGGCGCGCCGAACTGGCGATCGAGATCGTGCAGATCGTGCAGCACCAGCATCGGCAGGTTGTTCAGGGTCAGCAAGATTGAGTCTGGAATCGCTCGAGCCCATTCGGCGACATCGTTGTTGCCGCGGACCGCATAGACCGGCGCAATCTGCTCCAATGCACGGAGAACTGCTTCGTCTCCAATGTCTCCAGCGTGGATGATGGCTGAGGAGCCATGCAGGGCGGAAATGGCCTCCGGCCTGACTAAGCCATGCGTATCGGAAATAATTCCGATAGAACACGGCGTGGAAAGATCAAGACAAAATGACGACGGGTGAGTCACCATAGATGGGACGTTGGAAGCCATCCGATAGTGTAACAGGTCACGAGAGGCATCGCATCACTTGTAGAGCAAGGGAGTTGGTATGGCGTCTGTAAAAGGGATCATTCTCCTGCTTCTGTATGTTCTTGTATTGACGGCCTGTGCCGGTTTTGAAACTGAGAGTCCAACAGGCAGAACGGCCGTCGTCAAAATCCTTGAGCAAGAGGTCAAGCCGCGGGACGTGACGGTTCGCCCAGGGGATGAAGTGCGGATTCTCAACGAACGTGCCGATTCAGCATGGGTGTACTTCGAGCGTGACCGACCCAAAGAATTGTCCTGTCGGCGCGGCTTTTCTTTTTTCTGGGGAATCGAAGAGGTTGCCGAGATCAAGCCGGGAGAATCGGTGAGTGTGTGCTTCTCCACTGCGGGCGCCTATGGCTACTGGGTTCAATCACAGCCCACCACTCAAGGGGGAGCAGGCCTGGGGGGGCTGAACATGCCGATGGCCATGCCGGCAGCCGTCATTGTCAACGTCGAACACGAATAATCTCAGGCGAGAGAATGATCGTCGGTCAGTTAGTATGTTCCGGCGCTCGCCCTCCGATGGGTATGAAGGCGGCCTTTGCGGCAAGCGAGGCCAGGTTGTCACGGTTTCCTCGTCGCACGCACTCAGTTCCCGCCAGTATGACGGCTGCGCCCACGATCGAATGAATGGCGATCGATTCATTCAAAAAGATATATGCGAGCACCATGGCGCATATTGGCACGAGATTGTGAAACACGCCGACCGTAAGTGGGGTCAGCGTGCGCAAGGAGAGACACCGAAGAAAGAACACGGCAGCCGTGGCGCCTCCAATATAGATCAGCCAGGTCGCCACTGACAGCGTCAGCGGTTCCTGCGGGGCATCCTCCCACGCCACACTCCAGACCAAGAGTAACACGGCACTCGTACCGAACATCACCATATTGGAGGTCATCACGCCGATGCGTTTGACGATTCCCGAGCTCAAGACAATGTAGGCGGCCATCGCAAGCGTGAAGAGAAGTATCAATCCGTCCCCCATGCCAAACGTGGCCAGATCAGGGCTGAACCCATCCGATACCGACATCGAACATCCGACTAACGAGATGACGATTCCTGCAACCTTCATGGGACGGACATCCTCTTTGCCCATGAGAAAACTTAAGACGGCCGTGAAAGATGGAAGCAGTCCGTAGATGAGAATGTAATGGGTGACCGTCGTGTAGCGCAGTCCCCACGCTGCGATACTATAGGAAAAGACGCCGAGCAGGCCTATCAATCCTAGCTCCAACACATTACGCGGTCCCAGCGCGCAGAGTTCTCTGCGTTCTTTAAGGAGAGTGATTATGAAGAGAAGCACAAATCCGATCGCGACTCTGACACACGCGGTCCCGATGGGAGGAAGATCGCTTTGCTGAAAGAGATGTTTCAACGCGGGAGTGATGGAACTTAACAGGGTGACGGCGGTTACTAAATAGAGGTAAGGCTGCAGGCGACGTCCTGATTGAGTCGGCATGGACTAGAATCCGGTCATATTCAAAGCCAGGAGTTGGTCGATGAATCGCGAGAGGTGTATCTGGTCCTCAGGAGAAATATCGGTAATTCTCGCCCCGAGGTGCGATGGAGCTGCATGCGTCACGACGATCGTACAGTGAATCGTCAGGGCCGGCGTTAACTCGAACTCAAGATTCAGCTGATCGCCGGTGACGGCGGGGGAATCGGCTGCCTGGATCAGCATGCCTTTTTCCGTCAGGTCGAGCACGTCGCAAGGTACAGACTGATCTCCACGTATGAGTCGGCCAGCCCGTTGAATGGAGAGCCGAAAAAGACCACGATCTTGTTTCATATTCACGCCTGAAGAAGTGAAGAGCGATAACATCAGTATAGTCGGTAACCGGTTCTTCGTCATGCATCGTGCCGTGACGACGGTTTCACACCCTACAAGGGATGCGCTGGATTTCTAAAAGAAATCCACCCAACTAGGTGACACATCTTGAGTGCGGCAAGGGTTGGGCGCGAAAAAAATAAGAGTTAGTGGCGATTTCGGAATTGAGGAGGGAGGGATGTCGGTGGCGGCATCGCTGGAGGCGCAGGCGGCCCCCCAAAGAAAAAAGGATAGTATGGCCCCCATCCATATCCATATGCGCCATACGCGCCGCCCCAATACGGATACGGTTGATAGTACCCGCCGTAGTATCCATACGGGTTGAATCCTGGGCCATCGGGTCCGTACGAGGTGCTCCAATCAAGAAGCCGGGTGATTTCAATGACAGGATAGGTGTAGTCGCTGTCATCCAGTGGACGGGTCTCCGCACCGTTCACCGTCCCCACCACGGTGACAGGTCTGCCTGACTCCATTGTGGCGGGATCGATAAAGGTCTTTTCAATGGCTAAAAATCGACCTTCCGAGCGTGTTCGATCAGTCGGCGGCGGGATACCAGGTCCGCTTGCCAATTGAAGGACTTCAATCTCTGTGTGATCCTTGGCCAGTCTTGTCTTGAGTACGATGCCGCTGAACATGACCATTCGTCCAATGTAGTGAGATGGGGAGGTCTGGAGGTCCGGAAAAGCGACGGTCGAATCGATCTGCTTTCGGAGTTCTGACGGCAAAGCTCGATCAAGCGCATCCTGGCCGGTTTGGTGAGCCGACTGTGCGCACGCCGACAGCATCACGCTCTGAATCCAGATGATGATGAGAAGCAAGCGAATCATACAGGTCCGTTAAAAATGATAGGAGATGCCGATCATGACTTGCTGTGCTCTATAGTCGCCGACAAATCCACCCGACGTGCCGAATCCGCTAAACGCTTGATCGAAACGGAGCGTCGCCTGGGTATATTTATATTCCGTGAAGACCGCGACATACGGCGTGATGAAGGCGCGAAGGCCGCCCAGGAGATTCAATCCTCCGGTGACGTCGGAGTCGCTTCGTGTAGTGGGCGAATCGGAGATGTGCGCGAAGACCGCCGCCGCCCCGACGCCGGCATAGGGTTGAAACGTGACGCCCGGATAGCGTACCAGGAAATTGACGGCCGCTGTGGTGACCCGCATATGAAAACCGGGGATGTCGCCTAGATTTTTAATGTGCGGCGTCGTATTGAAGGCGTCGAGTTCCACTCCGACCCAGCCGTGTCCGGGGAAGTAGCCGATTTTCCCACCATACGTCAGGGAGTTTTTCAGATCGAAATCCGGGGCTTGGAGGCCGGCGAACCCGTTCGTGCCGTTCACGTTCGTCAAGCGATCGGCAAAGTTGGCCCCGAACTGTCCGGCGACATACCATTCGGCCGGCGCTTCCGAGGCCAGACCGGAGAATAGAAGTGTGAGCAGGAGCGCCCGTCCCGTTGCCCATGCCATGCTTCAGTGTACCGCGCGAGCGCGGGCCACTGTGTCAGACGCTTGGATGGTGTGCTGACCATCTTCTGACGACCAGCCTCGAACATTGTGTTCGAGGCTGGTCCACGGATAGCTTTGATCGAGAACTCTACGCAGGGACGAATTTCAGCGCGACGCCGTTGATGCAATACCGCAAGCCGCTGGGTGGCGGACCATCATCAAAGACATGTCCCTGATGCCCGCCACACCGTGCACAATGCACTTCCGTCCTCTGCATGAACATCTTCGAATCAATTTTCTTCTCGATTGCCGTCTCGTTGAGAGGTTGCCAGAAGCTGGGCCACCCTGTGCCACTATCGAACTTGTGCTCCGACGAAAAAAGCGGCAAGGCGCAGGCCACGCACTGATATGTGCCCGCTTGATGGTTCTCATGGTAGGGGCTCGTAAAGGCGCGCTCCGTGCCTTCCTCGCGTAGAATGTGATATTGATTCGGCGTCAGCAGCTTCTTCCACTCGTCATTCGTCTTCGTCACCTTCACGATACGTCCCTCCTCTTTGCTTTCTGCCGGCCAAAGGCCCATGCGCTGTACGAACAATGTGGCCGCAAATGCGAACCCCGCTTTCAATACCATTCGCCGATTCATGGGATAGACCTCCTCGTCATGATTCCACGCGTGATAGTCGCCTGTAGTGACTCGTGGTAAGGCTCTCCGTATTCTACGGACACCATCGTATATCCGATGTCCCTGTAATGAAGCCGCCTCTATTTTATCTCTTCACCGTCTCATTTACTGCCTCCTATGCGGCGACCCCAAGAGATTTTTAATAAATAGTTGTATACATATCGGGTCGCCACTTGAAACACGCTCCCATGATTGTGTGAGGCGAAGGATCTTCTGATGGAGCAACGAGAACGGTCGGCATGGCCTCTCCCGGTCGGATTGATCGTCGCCGCGATAGCGGGATTCGTGATCTATCAATCACCGCTGAAAAGTTCACGTCCCGTCTCGATGGATTCGGAACGCCCCCGCGCGCTCGGCGAACGGCAGGTGCAGGCTCGTCTGTGGCAAGATCCGCTCGCCGCCGTTGAAGCGCATACGAGGGCAGAGGCGGCAAAAGGGCCAACCTTCGAATTGCGGGTCGAGCGCGGCGCCGCTCCCCTTTTAGAGAAAGGTGTCGACGGAGACGATCATCACCGGTTCGGCACACTGACCGATGAAATCGCCAGGACTGTCACACAGTCCTCCGGACCTGTGACGGTCCTGTTGGTGATGGTGCAAGGCGGTCCTTATGTCGAAGGCATCGAGTCCCGTATCCGGACACGGTATGCGGTCGTCTCTGCGCTTGGCGTCGCCTGCTTCGTGCCGGAGGATTCCGAGCACATCGGATATGCGCAGTGGAAGCCACATCCTCCCCCCGGCGCAACCCTGCCTTACGACAAATTGAACGTGCCGTATGAATGGTACCGTTCGAGAAAGTTTCAAGAGTGCGGTGATGCTGCTCCGCAGCTTCAAAATGTTTTGGTTCTTTGGCTGAACGAAGACGCGTTTTCCGACGAACCACTCCGGCGATTGTCCTGGTTGACCGCCGATGTCAAAGGGCGAATCGACGGCCGGCGGATTCGGGTGAAGGCGATCGGGCCCGCGTCATCCACCACCCTTCGAGGCATGTTGGAAGATGCGATCGATCATCCACACAGCCAGTCTGCTCCCGACCGTCTGCCGCTTTATTCGCCGTGGGCCACGGCGCATCCGGGACTGCTGGCCTTGAGCCTGCAAGGCAAATTGGACTCACATGGAATTCATCCATACTCCTGGTATGAAGAGCAATTTGGGGCCGTCCTCGGCCACGCCGTTGATCTTCATCGGGGGATCGGCTCCGACGACCGCCTGGCGCAGGTCTTGTTTGAGGAACTCCATCGCCGGGGCGTGGAAATCGGTCAAGACCATATAGCCTGGCTCGCAGAATGGGATAGTTTTTATAGCCGGGCCTTGCAAATGGAATTTTCCGCCGCGGCGTGTGTTGTGGCCGAGCGGAATCATCCTGCCCCCAACGCCGTATGCCCGGACACCTCGCATGCCATGGATGCCGTCGTCAGGGAGGATCCGCAACTGCCGTGGAGCGGACGTTCCTGGTTGCACCGGTACAGCTATCTACGGGGGCTGGACGGAGAGATCCCGAGCGACAAAGCCGGGCAGAATAAAAGCGTCCAAGGTGGAACAGACGACACGAAGGATACGGACAAGGACGCCAAATCAAACTCCAAAGAGCCGGCGCGCCCGGAGGGACAGAGCCAGCTCGATTATGTGCAGCGGTTAGTCGATCGCATGGAGGCCGATGCGGCACGGTGGGAGGGGAGCGGCAAGGAACTAAAAGCTATCGGCGTGCTCGGCAGCGATGTGTATGACAAGCTCCTCATCTTGCAGGCCGTGCGGAAACGATTTCCCAACGCCATTTTCTTCACCACGGATCTCGATGCCCGATTGTTGCATTCCAGCCAGTACGAGTGGACTCGGAATCTCGTCATTGCCTCGCATTTTGGATTGCAGTTGCATCCAACGCTGCAGAACGACATTCCATCGTTCCGAGACAGCTATCAAACCTCCTCATTCTTTTCCGTCTTGCATTCGCTCGGGCATGTGACGTCGATGGGTTCGTCCCATGGCGCTCCACTCGAACAGGATGCATCCATGCGTCGGACGGCACCCAGAATCTATGAAGTCGGTCGAACGCAGCCCATCGATCTCAGTCTTGATGCCGTTCAGGATACGACGGTGTCGCATTGCGAAAATGCGCCGGAGCATCAACGCGACACAAAGACGAACCTCCATCCCTCGCGCGCCATGTTTGAATTATGGCACGAGACCGGATGTGGCGGACTGGCCGACAGCCTGCACAATCTTCGGTATAACCACGCTATGTGGGGCGTCATCGCGGTCTTTCTTGCGTGCGTGCTGTTGATTCCATTCGACGTTGCACTGGCGAAGGCGATATTCGCCGGCGCCGCCTTGCTCGGCGCGACGGTCTTCCTGTTCTGGCGCCTCTCGCTCGATCCAGCTGGCGAGCCGTTTTACTGGGTTGAAGGGGTGAGTATCTGGCCGACGGAAGTGTTTCGGGTGATCGCCGCCGCGCTAAGCCTGTCCTTTCTGTATAGGGCCGTAGGCGCGCTACGGCGCAACCGAGTACGTATAACAGATGAAATCAAACAGCATTCGGAGCAAGAGGCTTTTCAAGCTGCGGAATCGCTTGCCGCCAAGCCCGGGTGGCGGGCGTGGGTCAATCCAAGCGCGTGGGGGATTCGTTACAGCCATCGGCACACCACGCTGATGTCACTGTGGGACGAATATGGGCGACTCAGCGAGCCTGCCTGGCGACGGAGTCGAGTGATTCCGCAAGCTGCGGTATACGGCTTCTTCGGGTTTGCTTTACTACTGGGCGTCTTTACCCCTCCGCATACGCCGTTTCGTGGATCGGTGAGCGAGGGAGTAGACAAAGTGGTACTGTTCCTAAGTGTCTTTACTTTCATCGCTTTGACCTTCTTCGTTGTGGACGAGACCCGTCTCTGTGAACAATTCATCCGTCGGCTGACCGACCTGTCCTGTGTCATGCATCAGTCCGAACCTCGGTTCATTCGCTTCTCGGTCGATGTCGTCGCCGCGCGCAGCAAGGTCGTGAGCCGATTGATTGATTACCCCTTCATCATCCTCCTCATTTTAATTGTCGGCCGCATGCGGCTATTCGATAACTGGGATGTACCTCTAGGACTCATTCTCCTCTGGGGGATTAGCGCCGGCTATGCGGTTGTGTGCGCATTTTTATTGGGCCGCGCCGCTGAACATTTACGGCAGGCCGCCATCGTGCGGTTAAAGCCGGTGCGTGATGAGGCAAAAGCAGCCGGTGAGATTGATCGGGCGGAGCGCATCGACCATGACCTGCAGGGAATCGAAACGGAAAGTAGAGGCGCGTTTGCCCCGTGGACGCAACATCCCGTCTTTCGCGCCATCTTGTTTCCAACCGGTGGGTTTGGCCTCGCGTCTCTCCTGGAATACTTTTCTTTCTCCTGATCGCGACCGCTAAAGCGATCCGGATCTCATGGAGATTCACTCACAGCCATCCTCCGAGCTGGGACAATCTGGTCATGTGACCGAGCGGTATGATAGGTCTCTTAGTATGGCGCCGCCTCGCGTACTATTGATCATTCCACCGCTCACTCAACTCAATACGCCGTACCCATCCACGGCTTATCTCACCGGCTTTTTGCAATCGCGTGGCTATGCGGTCGAAAAAGACTCCGCTCCCGACGGGTCAAAAGAGATCGGGTTCGTCGCGCAAGCCGATGTCGGCATCGAGATGGTGCTCGCCTTATTCTCTCGTTCGGGGCTGGGCCGAGTTTTCGACTCCATCCGCGGGACGGCGGATCTCCCGGGCGTCGCCACTCAGATGTTGTCCCTGGAGCGCGCCTATCTCAATACCGTCGAGCCGGTGATTGCATTCCTCCAGGGCCGCGATCCGACCCTTGCGCCGTTGATCTGTCAGGGAAGCTTCCTTCCGCAGGGACCTCGCTTTGCATCGATCCCGGCGACGCGTCCGCGAATCTCGTCAACGGATCTTGCCAAACATCTCGCCACGCTGTATCTCGAAGATCTTGCCGATCTGATTCAACAGACCGTGTCTCCGCACTTCGCATTGAGCCGGTACGCAGAGCATATCGGCGCATCCGCGAGTTCTTTCGATACGATCGCGGCTGCGCTGAATCGGCCGGCTCCGCTGACGGATGAGCTGATGCTGGATGCCGTGTGGCGCCATATGGCGCGAGTCCATCCCACGGTCGTGGGACTGACGGTGCCGTTTCCCGGCAATCTCTACGGAGCCTTGCGCATCGCCCAATCGATCAAGGCCCGTTGCCCGGACATCGCGGTCGTTCTCGGAGGCGGATATGCCAACACGGAATTACGTCGACTCAACGATCCGCGCGTCTTCGATCTCTTGAATTACATTATGCTGGATGATGGTGAACGTCCCCTGCTCTGTGTGTTGGAGCATCTCGCCGGAAAACGGGACGAAGTCGAACTAAAGCGCACGTTCGTGCGGCGGGACGGCAAAGTCATGTACCGCAACGGCGCCTTGGAACCGGATTTCGGGATGGCCGAACTAGGCACGCCGACGTATGTGGGACTGCCGCTGCCTTCCTATCTCTCCATCCTCGATACGCTCAACCCCATGCACCGTCTATGGTCGGAAGGACATTGGAATAAGTTGACGGTGGCACACGGCTGTTACTGGAAGCAGTGCACCTTCTGCGACGTGGGACTCGATTATATCGGCCGCTATGAGGCATCGCCGACGCGGCTGCTGGCCGATCGAATCGAAGTCTTGGTTGCCGAGACAGGCCGCCGCGGATTTCATTTTGTAGATGAAGCAGCCCCGCCGGCCGGCCTGAAGGCATTGGCGCTCGCCTTGCTGGAACGCGGGGTGGCTATCAGCTGGTGGGGGAACATTCGTTTCGAAGAAGCGTTCGAACTAGATCTGTGCCGCCTGCTGGCCGCCTCCGGATGCATTGCCGTCAGCGCCGGCCTGGAAGTGGCATCGGACCGACTGCTCGCGGCAATGAAAAAGGGTATTACGGTCGATCAAACGGCGCGAGTCGCCGCCGCATTTCGATCGGCCGGTATTTTAATCCATGCCTATCTGATGTATGGATTTCCCGGCGAAACCATTTCTGAAACGGTCGAGAGTCTGGAACGGGTGAGACAATTGTTTGCGCACGATCTTCTTCAGTCCGCTTTTTGGCATCGGTTCGTAGCGACGGCGCATAGTCCCGTGGGGCTCGACCCCGCCGCGCATGGCGTACTTATAGCAGGTCGGCGCTTCGGCGGGTTCGCCGAAAACGATCTCGAGCATCACGATCCGGTGGGCGAGGCGCCCGCCTGGCTTGGCGAAGGACTGAAAAGGGCGCTCTTCTCTTATAAGGAAGGTGAAGGCATGCGTATGGATGTGCGCCGGTGGTTTGACAGGCCGGTGCCTCAGCCGAAGGTGCCCCGTGATTGGGTCGCGCGCATTCTCCGCATCAAGGATCGTCCTACAAGTGGGACGCGACCGGAAATAGCTGATGACCGGCAATCGCGATGGGAACGTCGATTGATTTGGACGGGCGGCAATCCGGTGCTAGAGGGAAATGGCGCCTTTCGGCGTGTCATCCTTCCCAATCGAAGCGAGGATGTCGTGCTGCGACTCTCTGCCGACAAGGCTGTATGGCTCGCCGACCTACTTAGAGCGGCTACTCCCACTCGAGAGAAACAAGGTGAACAGTATCCGACGCTCAAGGACGTTCGCGGTCACAGGCTCTGGAAAGAACCTCAAAAATTGGATCGCTTGCTTCGATCGAACGCGTGGAACAAGGCAAGGCAGATCGGATTGCTGTGGGTATAACGTCGATGGAAATGCTACGCCGGAAAAATTGACAGCGATTTCGTTCTAGCTTTTCTTGGTGGTTGAGCCAGCGATGAATTATTCACGAATTTCGATGCCATAGGCGGTCGTTCATCAGAATTCGCACTCCACGTACCATGCGGACCTACTCGTAAGCTTTACACCAATTTGGCTACTTAATACGGACGCCGCTGGAATTCCACAGAGTTATCTTTCTAGCACGGAGTTTGCGCTCTCACCGCATACACTCTTTATGGAGGTGATGGCATGATGGCTCTATCCTGGTTGCGTATAGCGATGGTCGCGGTGGGGGGAATATCAGCCTTTCCTCTTTCATCATTCGCCGTGACAATTGAACAAGGTAGTGGTGCGAATGCGGCTGCGATTCAGGCTGCCGTTGATGCATTCCGGACGACTCTCGGCAGTCCGGACAATCTCAATGCCCCCGGCCCTCTGGGCAGCGGACGTCGCGAGATCAACTGGGACGGCGGGGGGGCCACAAGCGGCACTGCCGCCGTGACGCCATTCACCGTTTTTCAGAATACCCGCGGGGCGACATTTACAACCCCTGGCATTGGTTTGACGCAAACTCCCGTGACCGGCGGTACGGTGGATATCATACCTGGTGGCGCTTTACAGGGTAGCCTTGCCGACATTAACGCTACCTATGCTACGACGTTTGTGACATTTAGCCCAGTCCGCCTCTTCACCCCGTTGGGCAGCAACATCACGGAGGGGACATTCTCCATTCCAGGCACCGGTGGTGCCGTGCCTGCGACGGTGGCCGGATTCGGCGCGGTATTCGCGGACGTAGATTTGGCCAACACGACCTCCATCCAATACTTCAACGCGAACGGGGCCTCTCTCGGCACATTTTTCGCGCCGACGGCGAATAACGGCCTCTCTTTTCTCGGCGTCTCCGGATTGGGTGACGGTATTGCACGGGTTCTCATCACGACCGGCAATAGTGCATTAGGGCCGAGCGAGGTCGTCGGGGCGGCCGCCGTCGATGTAGTCGTCATGGATGATTTCCTCTATGGTGAACCTCGTGCAGTCGTTCCTGAACCATCGGCGATATTGCTTTTTGCTACTGGAATGGGGGGGCTTGCGTGGTTCAGGAGAACTCGAGGATCTCGCCGGCATCCAGATGAGGAGACGCTCTAGACTTTTTTAACCAGTAAGAATCGTAGCCGCACAAAAAAGGAGCCGCAATATGCGGCTCCTTTTCTTTTTCAACTCGTCGACAACTGTTATTTATTCGGCTGCGGAGTCACACGCAGGTATGGTTTCACGGCTTTCCATCCTTTGGGAAACAGATTCTTCGCATCGGCATCCGAGACGGCCGGGGTGATGATGCAGTCTTCCCCGTGCTTCCAATTGGCCGGGGTGGCCACCTTATATTGTGCAGTGAGCTGCAGCGAATCGACGACGCGCAAGAGTTCGTCGAAATTTCGGCCGGTCGATGCCGGGTACGTCAGCATCAACTTCACCTTCTTGTCGGGGCCGATAATGAACACCGAACGCACCGTCATATTGTCGAGCGCGTTGGGATGGATCATATCGTAGAGCTGCGCGACTTTCTTTTCCGGGTCGGCGATGATGGGATACGACACCGTGCAGTTCTGAGTTTCGTTGATGTCTTTGATCCATCCCTTGTGTGAATCGATCGGATCAACGCTGATTGCCAGCACTTTCACGTTCCGTTTCTTGAACTCGGGAATGATCTTAGCCATAGTGCCGAGTTCGGTCGTGCAAACCGGCGTAAAATCTTTCGGATGAGAAAACAGAATGCCCCACCCATTGCCCAGCCATTCGTGAAAGTTAATGGTCCCTTCTGTCGTTTCCGCCGTAAAGTTCGGCGCTTCATCCCCTAATCGTAGTGCCATGACATCCTCCTTGTGATCATCTTCAATCCGTGCATTGTTAAGGTACTCCTTACTCAGTTTGGTGTGCAAGAGCAGGGATAACCGAGATTGCCGCTAACCCGATGGGAGCCGCGCTGGATTCTTGATCCCGGACCTCACCCGGTCGCCACCTACATACTTACACCAATTATGTTGACATTTATCAGTCATCCCTAGACTGTGTTGTCTAACAGGAATGGAGCGGTTACGACCGCCTGCATCTTGTGATGTGGGCAGATATTCGATATGCTTTGTGGCCATCATTCATTTCTGCTCACGTCTGCCTCTTTGTCGTCAATCTAAACAGATGTCCTAAGGTCTTTGCAGAAGATGGAGTGTAGTTCAATCCGGACATGAGGAAGTAGGTAAGCTATGCCACACATTTCCAGCCCGACGCCATCCGGGACGGCTTCGCTCGAGCTGCCAGCTTCGACCAACTCGTCCATACCGGCCCATCCCGACATCATCCTGAGGACAATCCTCGGGACGGTCGCGACGGCGGTGCACTCGGAGCGCTATACGGAAGCAGCAACCGCCTGCGTCACGGCGCTGGCCGGACAATGCGCGTGCGATCGCGTCAGTTTGGGCATGGTGAAAGGCGGGTCGGTCTTGGTGCAGGCAGTCTCGCACAGCGCTCGATTCGATCGAAAGACCGATCTGCTCCAAACTCTCGGCGCCGCGATGGAAGAAGCGTTGGATCAACAGGCGTCGGTCGTCTTCCCCGCGAGTCCCGGGCAACCAGTTCGCATCACGCGTGCGCATCACGATTTGGCAAGTCGATACGGAAGTCGGGTCATTTGCTCGATTCCACTCCACACGCATGGCAAGACCATCGGCGTCCTGACGTTTGAACGGGGGTCCGATCGGCCGTTCGACGATCAGACGGTCGCCGTTTGTGAAGCGCTGGGAGGATTGACGGGGCCGATACTCGAGCTGAAACGCCGCGAAGATCGATGGCTGGCCACCAAGGCCTGGGATACCGGTCGCGAGCACGTCGGCGCGTTGGTGGGACGTGGCCATCTGGTCCTTAAAATGAGCGTGCTCCTCGCCGCGGGACTAGTCTTCGCGCTCTGTACCCTCATGGGGGATTTTCGGATCACGGCCAAGGCCATCTTGGAAGGAGAAGTTCAGCAGGCTGCTGTGGCTCCGTTCCAAGGGTTCCTCGAGACCGCGCCGGTTCGTGCCGGCGACGTCGTTCACGAGGGCCAAGTGTTGGCTACCTTACAGGACCACGATCTGCGGCTGGAGCGGCTGAAGAAACTGAGTCAACGCGAGGAATTGACGAATCAATATCGAAAGGCACTGGCCGACCGAGAACCTCCGAAGGTGGAAATCGCTGCCGCGCAAATTCGGCAAGTGCAGGCGGAATTGGACTTAGCGACCGACAAGTTGGCACGCACGCAGGTTGTGGCTCCATATAAGGGCGTCGTGGTCACCGGAGATTGGAGTCAGCATCTTGGCTCGCCGGTGGAAGAAGGCAAAGTCTTGTTCGAAGTGGCGCCACTGGATAGCTATCGTATCGTGCTGCAGGTGGATGAGCGGGATATTGGACCACTTGCGGTCGGGCAACAGGGTCATCTTCTCTTATCGGCGCTTCCCGACGAGTCGCTCTCCTTTGCCGTAGAAAAAATCACTCCCGTTTCCACCCCGAAAGACGGCCGCAACTTTTTCCGCGTGGAAGCCCGGCTGGCTACCCCGTCGGCGCAGCTGCGCCCTGCCATGGAGGGCGTCGGCAAAATCGAGATCGACCGTCGGCGGCTCGTGTGGATCTGGACGCGAGAAGCGGTGGACTGGGTGCGTCTCAAACTCTGGGCGTGGCTCCCGTAACGGACGATGGCGGACGATCTTTTCAGCGCCTCCTGGTATCGAGTCGAACGGCTCAAGCCTCGACTGCGGGGACACATTCGCCTGCAGCGTCAGCAGTATCGCGGCCAGATCTGGTATGTCTTGCATGATCTGTCCACCGACCGGTTTCACCGGTTCAGTCCGACGGCGCATGTGGTCATCGGTCTCATGGACGGGCAGCGAACCATTCACGAGGTGTGGGAAGCGGCCAATGCTCAACTGGGGGATGACGGGCCGACGCAAGATGAAGTTATCCAGCTCCTCAGTCAACTCCATGGCGCCGATGTCCTGGTCGCGGATATTCTGCCGAACACGGCCGAACTGGCTCGGCGCGCCGCTCAGCAGGCGCGCCGCAAAACCATCTCCGGGTGGTTCAACCTGTTTTCCTTTCGAATCCCGTTATGGGATCCCGACCGGTTTCTCTCGCGTGTGGCCCCATTCATCAAGCCTCTGTTAGGACCTGGCGCATTCGCCCTCTGGTTGCTGGTCGTCGGCATCGGAATGTTTACGGCCGGGATGCACTGGACGGATCTCTCGCAAGACTTTTTCGATCAGGCGCTCGCGCCCCAGAACATCCTCCTGCTGTGGCTGCTGTTTCCCGTGTTGAAAATTGCGCACGAGTTGGGTCACGGCCTGGTGACGAAAGCCTTCGGCGGCGAAGTGCACGAACTCGGTGTGATGATCATGGTCTTTACGCCGGTGCCGTACGTCGAAGCGTCGGCCGCGTGGGCGTTCCGCAGTAAGTGGCAGCGTATTCTCGTCGGCGCGGCAGGCATGATGGTCGAACTGGTTCTCGCCTCGATCGCGCTCGCCATTTGGCTGCACACCGAGCCGGGCCGCGCGCACTTACTGGCGTACAACACGATTCTGATCGCCGGCGCATCGACAGTGCTCTTCAATGCGAATCCGCTGCTGCGATTCGACGGTTACTACATGCTGATGGATTTTTTGGAAATTCCGAACTTAAAGAGCCGCGCCAATCGCTATTTCGAATATGTGAGCGAGCGCTATGTGCTGGCCCAGCAGGACGCGCAATTACCGACGGCGACTCCAGGGGAGCGGACATGGTTCGTCCTCTATGGAGTAGCGTCGGCCGCGTATCGCGTGCTCGTCGTTGTCGGCATCCTCTTCTTTCTCGGCGATCGATTTCCCCTGCTGGCCATCCTCTTCGCGGCTCTTACGGCGGCGACGATGATTGTTCTGCCCGTGTCGAAAGGCGCCATCTTTCTCTTTTCAAATCCCAGGCTGCGGCTTGTGCGCACCCGCGCCATTGCGACGGTGGCCGTTCTACTGATCGTCGTCGTTGGACTGGTGGGGTTTGTGCCCCTGCCGTTTCATACGATGGCGGAAGGCGTCGTCTGGCTGCCGGAGAATGCATTCGTTCGTGCAGGAGTCGACGGCTTTATCGATCGGATTGTCGTACAGCCAGGGGCACGCGTACGCACCGATGAGGTCTTAGTTATCTGCCGTAATCCAGAGCTCACCACCCGTTTGAAAGTCTTGGATGCGCAACTGGAAGAATTGGAAGCGCGGCGGCGAGAACAGGCGCCCAGCGATCGCGTGAAGACCGAAATCTTGGAAGAAGAGATCAGGTTTACAACGCGGGCGCGCAATGAAGCGGCGTTGCGTGTAAGCCGCCTGACTATCCGGAGCCAGCGAGACGGCGAATTTGTGGTGCCGACCGTCCAGGATTTGCCGGGCCGGTTTCTTCATCAGGGCGATCTGGTCGCTCATGTGGTGGAGGTAGATACGCTCACGGTACGGGCAGTCGTGGATCAATGGGACATCGATCTTGTGCGCCATCATCTAGTAGACACCCAGGTCCGGCTCGCGGAACGATTAGGCGATATTGTGTTTGCCCAGCTCCAGCGTGTCGTCCCGGCGGCCGTCAATGAGCTGCCGAGCGCAGCTCTCGGGACGGATGGTGGCGGCCGGCTTCCGATGGACCCGAAAGACTCGAAAGGATTGAAAGCGTTGCAGCGCGTATTTCTTGTCGATCTCGTGGTGGCCGACGACGCGCATGTCATTAATGCGGGTGGGCGCGTGCACGTGCGTTTTTCGCATGAGCCGCTCACTTTATCTGAACAAGGCGTACGATATCTTCGGCAATTGTTTCTGACTCGGTTCAATGTCTAAGACGACGATAAAAATGATTCGTGCACCTCATCCCTCTGCCGCTCGTATTGAGCGGCTGATCACTCGCGACCTCATACCGTACAGGTGGTTCACAATATGATCGCCGGCGTTGCGTATCCCGAGCGACTCTTGCCCCATGTGGGCAAGATGGAGGAATGGGCCGGCCGCGCGGTCGGGCCATTGGCCAGGCGAACCCGCTCCACCGTTCTTCTGCGCGAAAACTGGTGCCGTCGCATCACTGAAGCGGGGAAGCATTATGTTCGAATGAGCGATGTTGACCTGCAGCTCGCCGCGAGTACATTACGCCCCGCCTTGGTACGCAAGGGCTTTCGCCGAGATCTTGTGGCAAATGTCTTTGCCATCGTGCGCGAGGCTGCACAACGCACGCTCGGCCAGCGGCATTTTGATGTGCAACTCCTGGGCGGATGGGTGCTGTTAACCGGACGCGTCGCTGAAATGGATACAGGAGAAGGAAAGACGTTGACTGCCACGTTACCGGCCTGCACCGCTGCGCTGGCGGGGCTGCCCGTTCATGTTGTGACCGTCAACGATTATCTGGCGGCGCGGGATGCAGAGGCGATGGGGCCCGTGTACCAGGCGCTCGGATTGACTGTCGGTGTCATTAAACAGGGGATGGATGCCGACGCGAGGCGCGCCGCCTATGGATGCGACGTCACCTACTGTACGAATAAGGAACTCGTCTTCGATTATTTGAAAGATCGCCTTGTGGTCGGGCAGATGCCCAGCCAGACCCATCTACGGCTGGAGCGGTTGCATGACCCCGGCACCGCCCGGCGTCTGCTCCTCCGCGGTCTTCACTACGCCATTGTGGACGAGGCCGACAGTGTGCTGGTGGACGAGGCGCGCACTCCGCTGATCATCGCGCAGCGTAGCAACGAGACGATGGAGCGTGCGGTCTACGAGCAGGCGTTGGATCTAGCGGGCCGCTTGATCAAGGGTGAAGATTTTCTGGTCGACCAGGCAGAGCACACCGTGCGCTTGACCGTGCGCGGCGAAGCGAGCGTGGCGCGACTGGCTCAACCGTTGGGAAGTGTGTGGAAGGGTCGCCGGCGGCGCGAGGCCTTCGTGCATCAAGCTCTCCTGGCGCGCCATCTGTTTCATCGCGAGCAGCACTATCTGGTGCAGGAGGAAACGGTCCGAATTATCGATGAGTATACGGGCCGTGTCATGCCGGATCGGGCGTGGGAGCGTGGCCTCCATCAGATGATCGAAGTCAAAGAGGGTTGTCCGTTGGGTCAGCGCCAAGAGACGCTTGCGCGTATCAGCTATCAGCGATTTTTCCGACGGTATATCCGCCTGGCCGGGATGACGGGAACGGCGAGAGAAGTGGCGGCCGAATTATGGTCCGTCTATCGGCTTGGGGTCGTACGCATTCCGACCAACAGGCCCGCCCAGCGCACGCGCATTCCGGATCAAATCCACGTCACGGCCGACGCGAAATGGCAGGCCGTCGTCCGGGCGATTGCCGATGCCGGGCAGAGCGGCCGATCGGTGCTGGTGGGAACGCGCACTGTGGCGGCGTCCGATCATCTTAGCCGGTTGCTCACGCAACAGGGATTGACGCATCGCGTGCTCAATGCGCGGCAAGATGGCGAAGAAGCCGCCATCATTGCCGAAGCCGGGAGGCCCGGATGTATGACAGTCGCCACGAATATGGCCGGGCGGGGCACTGATATTCGTTTGGAAAAAGGCGTTGCGGATGCGGGTGGTCTGCATGTGATCGCGACGGAACGTCACGATGCCCGGCGCATCGATCGGCAATTATATGGACGCTGCGGACGGCAAGGCGATCGGGGAACCTACCAGGCGATCCTCTCGCTGGAAGACGAGTTAATCCGGGCTCAAGCCGGCCCCTTGTTACGATGGATCTCGCGATCGGTCTGCGCGCTCAGTCGCGGGACGCGGGCCTGGGCGGGGGGTGCCCTCTTCTGGTGGGCCCAGCGCCGCGCCGAGCGAACGCATGCGCACATGCGGATGGCCGTCTTGAAGATGGATGAACACTTGAATACGGCGCTGGCATTTGCCGGCCGGCCGGAATAGGAGGCGCGGTGAGAAAGGGGCGGGGACTAACCATAGCAACATGGGTGTTGATGGCGGTGATGCTGGGCTGGGCGCGCCCGGCTCTCTCTGCGGAAGGCAATTGTTTGATCCATCCATTCGTGATTATCACGATTACGACGCCAGTCGGCGGGTTATTGGAAAGCGTCACGGTCGACCGCGGCGATCTTGTGAAAGAAGGTCAAATCGTGGCGACCCTGGATACGAGCCTCGAACGCGCCACAGGGGCGGTTTCGCATGCGCAGGCTGAATTGAGCAATCGCCGACTTGCGGATCTCGAACTGCAACGGACGTCTGCGGAAGTGAACATGCGGACGATTCGCAGTCCCATTAACGGCGTAGTGGTCGAACGTTTCATGTCCCCGGGGGAATTTCCGAAGCAGGAACGCATTCTCAAGCTGGCGCAGCTGCACCCCCTGCGCGTCGAAGCGTATGTGCCTATTTCGATGCTGGGGAAGATCACCGTCGGCATGGAAGTGCAAGTGAAGCCCGAGGAGCCGGTCAGCGGAACATACAAGGCGAAGGTGACGGTCGTCGATCACGTCGTCGATGCGGGGAGCGGCACGTTAGGGATCAGGATGGAATTACCCAATCCGGATTTAAAAATTCCTGCAGGCTTGAAATGCACCGTTAGATTCCCACAGAAGCAAGAGAAGGGCGCGCCTTCCACTGAAACCCCCACGAACAAGGATCGATAGCCCCATGAGACACCACGCATCGCGATGGAGATGGATATGGGTGCCATGTTTCGTATGGGAGGCGGTCATCGTCGGCGGGACTGCCGGGGCTGCGACGGATTTCCCCTGCTTGGTCAAACCAAAGGTGATTGTGGCCGTAGGAAGCCCCATCCCGGGATTGCTGACGCAACTCACGGTTGATCAGGGCGATACCGTGAAAGAAGGGCAAGTGCTGGCGCTGTTGGAAGCCAGCATCGAACAGACCGAGGTCGAGGTGGCGAAAGCCAAGGCCGAGATGGAAGCCGCGATCACGAGCACACAAGTGAAGGCCGAGTTCAGTCAACGCAAGGCTTCGCGCGCGCGCAATCTCACGACGAGTTCGGCGATCGCGTCGAACGAATTCGACGAAGCGGAGACCGAGCAGCGCGTCACGGAAGCTGCGCACCGGGAGGCGTTGGAAAATAAGTTTCTGGCGCAACGGCAGTTGGCGCGGGCGGAGGCGGCCCTGGCGTTGCGTACGATTCGGAGCCCGATTACCGGCTTGGTCGTCGAGCGCTATGTGGCCCCCGGCGAACTCGTCAAAGATAAACCCATCTTGCAGATCGCTCAATTGGACCCGTTGCATGTTGAAGTATTGGCGCCTCTCTCGTGGCTGGGGAAGGTGACGACCGGCACGTCCATCGATGTGAAACTGGGTTCTGCAGCGCCGGGCACGCATCAGGCGCGTGTGACGCTCGTCAATCCTGTTGTCGATAGTGCCAGCGATACCTTCCGTGTGCGTCTCGAGCTGCCCAATCCGCAGTATCGCATTCCTGCTGGTGTGACGTGTTCCGCACGGGTTGCGCCGCAATAAATCTTCCGGCTCCCAGTTCGAACTTGTCGCCGGCTTACCGCTGACACGAACACGATAACGCGGTAGATCTTCTAACGTTGGTAGGACATGCCTATGAAGACAATGATGTTCAAATCGGCTGTGATATGCGTGGCGCTCGTGTCAACCATGGGGGGTGGCACAAGCCGGGCGCAAGACGCGATTCTTCTTCCTCCCGCAGAATTAAGGCTTACGCTCCGAGCGGCAATGGAAGCCGCGCTGGATACGAATCCCGAGGTGCGGTTGTTCAAGGAGAAGATCGAAGGGGCCCGCGCCGCCACGTCTACCCAATTAGGAGCCCTATTGCCCAATCTGTCCGGGACTGCGCAAGCCACCCATCTGACAGCGTATCTTGGGAAAATCGGCTTGGCACCGGTGCGAACCAATCCGTTTGAAGTCTATGATGCGCGCGCCAGCCTTACGCAGTCCTTATTCAGCTTGAGCCTGATCCAGCGGTGGAAAGCCTCGCGGGAGGCATTGAAGGTGGCGGAGCTCGAATCCGAAACGACGAAGTCCGACACAATGGGGACGGTCGGCCTGTTATATGTGGAGGCGCTGCGGGCCGACGCGCTGGTCAAAGCGCACGAGGCCAACCTCAAATTGTTCACCGAGCTCATCCAGTTGGCTCGCGATCGCCGCGGGAGCGGATTAGGAACGGGGCTGGATACCGCTCGTCTTCAAGCTCAACTTGAAAACGAGCGTCAGCAATTGACGTCGTCCCGCTATGAGGTCGAACGGGTCCATTTGAATTTGATCAATGCGCTGGGTCTCCCGTTCGATGTCCGGTTGGTTCTTACGGATGCCTTGAAGACCGACGTCGATGCGACGCCGCCTATTCACGATGCCGTCGCGACGGCGCTGAATGACCGGATGGAAGTCAAGGCGCAAAGCCAGCGCGTGAAGACGGCGTCCATCGGATTGGACTCGACGATGAGCGAACGATTACCATCGCTGCAAGCGCAAGGCGATTACGGTCGTATCGGCAATCGCTTGGACACGACGATCGATACTTACACCATCGGCGCCTTTCTCACTGTTCCCTTGTTTGACGGGGGGCAGCGACAAGGACGTATTCAGGAGGGCCGCAGCCAAGTCAGGCAGGAAATGATTCGTTTGCAAAGCGTCTCCAACCGCGTGACCTTAGAGGTACGTGAAGCTCTGGTGACCCTCGCGTCGGCGCAAGAGCAAGTAGGTATTGCCAAAGCCGGACTGGAAGCGGCGCTGATGGAATTGGCATTAGCCCGCGAGCGTTTTGCTGTGCTCAGTTCAAGCAGTAATTTGGAGGTGACCAACGCCCTATTCTCGGTGAGCCGGGCGCGAGAAAATACGGTCGATGCGATGTTTCGCCTCAATCAAGCGCGCATCAATCTGGCTCGTTCCCTAGGCCATTTGACAAGCCTTTCGTAGTCTTCTCATTTCTTCCGCGGCTCCCGCTTCGTAAAGCTGAAGGGCCCGCCGCCATCATGGCGGCGGGAAGTCAGGGGACCGTGCGCCTGCTGGACACGCCGGACACATTGACGGGGAGTTCACAAATCCCTCATGATCGCCAGTAGGAGCGGCTTCGCTCGCGGGAAATAATTAATCACCTCCAAAGGAGTATTCGTTAGATCATGACGTACCCGAGAAGTCCAAAAACATTGGTCGGCGGCCTCGCCCATCTCGGCCGTCTGATCGACAAGATTCGGTTGCGCCACGCGGGCCATATTCAGGATTATAATTATCTGACTGTAGGGTTCGACAAATATCTGCTGGAGTTTTTAAATGTGAACGGGCAGGAACTTGAACAGCGTGTGTTGCAGGGCGGGACTGACGAGGAGATTGTATGCTGGATTACGAGCCGCGGTCGTCAGTTCAGCGCGGATGAAATTCGAACATGGAACGACCGCATCCTCGCCGGCGGCCCGAAAGATGAGGCTGCGCGGCAGCGCTTTCAAGCGCGACTGAAAGACATCGCAACCCAGCGAGGCGTGCCCGTCAACTTGCTGCCTCATGTCGACACATGGGCCGATGTCATCGAGTTGGACGAAGGACGCCTCTAGTTTGACTCCGCTTGCTCCTATTTGCTAGAGTTCACGCCTTGCCCTCGCGTCCCCATCGTCTAGCCTGGCCTAGGACGTCGGCCTTTCAAGCCGGCAACACGGGTTCGAATCCCGTTGGGGACGCCAAATAACTCATTGATATATAAGGGAGTATTGGCAACCAGGAACACGGCCATCACCATCTTGCTACGGTGAGGCGTCCATGGCTGCTACGGTCTTCAAGCGTCCTGCTGGCTCTTTCTACATTCGACTCTTCCTCTCGCGTCGAGAAATCTGGACTTCCCTCAGAACGAAAGACCCCTGCATCGCTCGACTGCGCGGTGCCGTCCTGACCGGTCGCATCGCGTCGGCTACACTTCTCTCAGAGGGGTATATGACGAGAGAGAACATGAAGCAGATCGTCAAGCAATTCGTCAGGGAGATCATCCAGCGTGGCGAAGAGGATCGCGCATCGCGTACCAAGATCATGGAGAGCGAACGGCAAGCTACTGACCTCGGTCTTTCCGATTGCTTCGATGCAGCCAACGACCAACTACGGACAAATGATCTAACAGCGATTGCACCTACCGTAGATGGACTGCTGCGCACCCATGGCCTCTCCATCGAGAAAGACTCCACGGAGTATCGCGTCTTCTCACGGCTGGTTCTCAGTGGGTATATGGCTGCGTTGAAGGTGGAAGGCGAGCGGTGGAGAGAAGGTGACGAACGGGTCGAAGGACTGACTCTCGAAGAGACAGCTTTAGGTGGCGACTCTCAGAATACTGAGAGCGACTCTCGACCACTCGCAGTTCCAGTCACACAGGTCATCACGGCATACTTCAAGGAAAACAAGCGCGAGCCTCGTACAGACAGTCAGATCAAGAGCGGCTTCGACAAATTTATGAAAGTCATCGGCGGGGACTGTCCCATTGGTGCCATCACGAAGGAGAAGTGTCGCCCGTACAAAGAGGGCATGGCGACACAAGGTCTCAGCGTGGCTTCCGTGAACAAGTACCTACATGGTCTGTCCCATCTGCTCGCGTGGGCTAAGGGCCAAGGCTACCTTCCTGACTCCTGGGTGAATCCAGTCGATGGTCTCCGCATTAAGAAGCATCGGGGTGAGAAGCGACTGAAGCGAAGTCCATTTTCCGATGAGGAATTGACGGCCATCTTCGACTCGCGCGATTTCACGAAAGAGAAGGACAAACACCCCGAGCGGTACTGGCTACCGTTATGTCTGTTGTGGTCAGGTGCAAGACGCGAAGAGATCGCTCAGTTGTACCTTGACGATGTGAAGCAAGTGGAAGCCGTGTGGGTATTCGACATCAAGACTGACGAGAAACGAGGGCAAGGGTTGAAGAATGAGGCGAGCGTTCGGATGGTGCCTGTGCATTCTCGTCTAATCGAGCTTGGGCTTCTGCAGTATGTGAATCAGACACGAGCCACAGGTGCACTGAGGTTGTTTCCACGGTTGAAGCATGGTGGCAACGGTTTCGGAGACAGCGTTGGGAAGTCCTTTGCAAGGCACTTGAAGCAGGTGGGAATCGTCGATCAAGGAAAGGTCTTACATTCCCTGCGGCACACTGTGATTACTCGTCTGCATGGTAGGGGGGTGTCGCAGAACATCGCAGAAGCGTTGGTAGGCCATGCGGCGAACACGGTGCATGGGATTGTGTACTTGCACAGGGATGCGTTGCCGATGGCGCTCTTGAAGAAAGGGATAGAGAAGCTGGAGTTCACGGTTCAGCATCCAGGCTGACTCGACCGTCACTGGAGGAACTACACGGATCGGCAGATGATCTCGTTGACGTTGTTGAAGGAGTGTTTGGAGAAGCTGCAGTATCCAGTATTAGAATTTGTGCCGTGACAGCAGGAGGAGAGAACCGTGGCAGACGACGAGAAATTCACAAAACCAAGAAAATGTGAACACTGCGGGAACGTGTCACCGATGCAGATTCTCTTCACACATTCCATTTATAAACATCAGTATGAAACCATTGAGGACGACACGTACTGCCGTACTGATGAGGACATATACAGTGGTTTCCTCTGTCCTGCATGCAAGCAAGTCGTCTTGCAGGTCCTGCATACATGCGACGAAGTTGATCAAGATGACTGGTTCACAAGAACCCTATATCCACAACCGGAGACAATCGGAAAGTATCTACCGAAAGCTATCCATTCCGCATATGAAGCCGCTGGCAAGGTCCGTAGAATTGATGCGAATGCATATGCCGTTCTTCTTGGGCGGGTGGTCGAGATCATTGTCAGGATCGGAAGGCCCAAGGTGAAAGTCTGCACGACAAACTCCAGGACCTCGCGTCCAGAGGTGAGATTCCCGAGAGGCTGGTGGAGATGGCCCATGGATTACGACAACTTCGCAATGTAGGAGCCCACGCTGACTTAGGAGAATTGAATGAAAGTGAGATCCCCGTTCTTGACGCACTTTCACGCGCAATCCTCGAGTATGTTTATCGAGCACCACGCTTACTTGAAGAAGTGAATGAGAGACTCAAGAAATTGAAAGTGTAGATGGAAGATGTCCAGAACTCTGAGACGCTTCGTAGGACCTATGTCTAGTAGAACGGCCCAGGCCGCTTATCATATTCTCATTTGGACTGAAGCCCTCTTGACTTCACAAACGAATGGGAGCCGCGTATGCGTTATGTACTTATACTGTGCACACTGTCCATCCTAGCCCTCCCACCGCTGTCGCTTGCTGATCCCGCAGACACGACTGCCGACAAGCAACCGGCAAACAGTAGAGTTGACCCAAATAGCAGGGAACGGACGATTGCCACTTGCGTTAAGGAAGTTCGACAAGAGGTTCCTTACAGCCGGTTCGATGCATATGCACGCGGGTCTGCTCTATATTCGTTTGGTTCGCCGCAGGAGCGAGTCAAATTCGAGAAATGCATGTATAAGCACGGACAGCCGGTAAGCTTCGGAGAGAAGTAGGTTGACAGGGCCGTAGGTTCCCACACACGGATTTCTCACCACCCGCCTAGGCATTTCCTCCACTGCTGAATCTGACATCTTTGCAAACCTTCCGGCACCGCCTACACTGCCAATCGTGACACCTAACAACGAACCTTCGTCCAACCCTCTCACCGCTCGTATGGAGGATCTCGTGGATCTCAACGAACGCTCAGGCGATGCCTATATCTGGTTGCTGACCATCGGCATCTTCACCTTCGGATACGGTATCCTCGCAGTAATCGCCATTCCGTTCTTTCGGTTGTTGCCTTGAACCGCGTCTCATCCTACTCAGACTGAACCCTGAGACTGAGCTTTGAAGGTAGGCAGGAAGCTAGTCTCAGGAAGTCTCTGAGGAAGGGTAGGAACACTGACCCTAGGGATGGGAACCCACAAGTACGAGACCTTGAGTAGCCTTGAGGTCGGACTGAGAACCAGCCTGAGACGTAGCCAGAGACGTATCTCAAAAGATACGCTGGTCGTCTCAGACCTGGATCAAGTGCATAATGTTGAATTTAAAAGTGTATTCTGAGTGATGGAGGGGTGGTTGTTCTTACCCTAAGAGTATGGAGCAGCAGCAGCCACCCCATCCGGTTTAGACCTCTAGAGAACGAACCATCACGAAGCAATTGACAGGGCCGTAGGTTCCCACACACGGATTTCCCACCACTCGCGTAGATACGTCCTCCCCTGGTGCATTTACATCTTTGCAAAACTTCCCGTATCGCCTACACTTTCGAAGCGTGATAACTGACAACAAACAACTCAAATCTCGCGCCGCTTTAATGGAGGATCTTATGGAGGCCATCAACGAACGCTCATCCGATGCCTCTATCTGGTTTCTGACCATCGGCATCTGCTTGTTAGGAGCCGGCATCGTCGCACTCGCCTGTTTCTTAGCTATAACTTAAGCCTGAGAATGAGACCCTCGATGGAACAAGACTGGCTTGCCCGAACACCACTCAAGCAACTCCACTCCATGCGGGAGGTCATCCTCGAGCAGCGTGTAGCGACTCCCGATGAGACTGGCTTCCTCCAACGTCTCGAAATAGCGATAGACCAAAGAGGCCAATTCTTCTTCCGGTGTTGCTATTAGGAAACATGAATAACCATTACTATCTCCACGATAATTGTATGTATATCTCTCACCCCGATGGGACGGTGAGTGTCATGGTCATGGAAGGCGTGCATGTGTACACCCTGAGCCCTTCCGGCGTCAGTAAAGATTTAGCAGAAGATGAGGTGGACGGATGACGCTTGATCCACGCCCTAGGCTGGAGAGTCTAGTAATAAAGTAGCCCTTCCTTGTCGAAGCTGCTCTCTGGCAGGCCTTATCGACAGCATCCCACACCGACTTGTTTTCATCCTGGTTAACCGTGCATACGTTCATATAAGAGGTCTTATATGAAGCATTGCATTGTTGTAGATTCCTCGACGAATCCATATAGTTCCGCTGTCATTCTCCATAGGGCATAACCCATGTTTAGAAAAAGTCCCTCTCCCATATAAGCTCTTATATGGCGGAAGGACCTTTTTGGCGAATCACGCTGCTTCAACGAAGCCAAAGCTCTTGGCCGTTTGTCGAACCAATGATCCACCATTCAACCTCCAGGTCGTGCTATGGTCACTGGCACGTCTAACCACCTTCTTCCACGTTGATGAGGCTACATCGTCAGCGTTGAGAATCTCCTTGAGCTTCCTGCTTGAGAGCTTATCCCTCAACTCCTTCTCAAGATACATCTCAACCCGCTTCACCCACGCTTCTATCAGTCCAACTTCTTCCACCACAAACTTCGTCTCCATCTTGCTCCATACACTCTGCGGGAAAGCTTCCTGAGATTTTTCTTTCAGGCTCTTGTCCCTGCTACTAGAGAAGATGACAATCGAGAGTTGCGGAAGTGACTTCCCGTTGACTGTCACTCGGCATTGACCTCTGCCTGTGCTTTGCTGAAGTGTCGCTGCCTTCTCCGACACCCTGACCGCCTTGATCTGAGTGTGTGTCAACCGCGCTCCGAGGTTATGTAATTGTCCACACATCGAAGCAGCAATCTCCGAATCTAGCCTCTCTTGAATGCCTACGTGAATCACGACATCACAATAGGTCCAAGAGTTGTTCGCGTCATGCTGTCCATAGTTATTGACCACGATCTGCGGTCTCTCTGGCTGTCCCTTGCTGAACCGGTCTCGTGCTATCTTGGTGAGGTCGCATCCACCGTTCTTCAAGGCTTCCACCAAGAGTTCAACGAGGTTGTTTCCAGCAAAGTCCTGCTTATGTGTCCAGATCAGGATGTTCCTTCCTTCCTCTGCGTGCGTCTTCACCTTCTCCACGATCTCTAGGATCAGATTTCCACCTACTGCCTTCCCGTCTAGGTATGCTCTCAAGTCGGTTGACACCTTGTCCTTACCTGCGCCAGTGTCCCAATGTTGGAACTCATGGTCAGTGCAATCCTTGAGGTCAGCCAGCTTCTTACCGTACCACTTCTTCATCTCGATCAACCGTGCATGATGGAGCTCGGCATCCTTGATAGAAGGATCGAGTGGTGTCAACTCAGAGACACCGTAGCTCGCATCGAGAACCAAACAGTTTGTCATGCAGTCAGGCACGACGACATGGTACGCAATGATCCCTGCTTGCTGCGTTGGGATTACTCGGCACTTGAACCGGAGCATCTCAACGAACTGCACCAGAGCTTTCCGGTTATCCTTATTCAACCGGCATGCTTGAAGCTGGTTATAGAACTTCTGCACGTCACCTTGCGGCATGTGAGTGAGCAGGCCGTCACACTCGGAGATCACATCAGCACTCTTCGCAAGCATTCGTGCATTCTCCGCGACGATGTAGCTGAGACACGCTCGAAGCCAGTTGCAGAGGTCTGATAGCTCTGGCTGTGCTTCGACTTTGCCACAGAGTGCGTCGAGTGCTTCCTTGAAGCTCACCACCGACATATTCTGGACTTCAACCCGCTGCGCTCGTTCATCCCACAGTGCGAAGTCACGCACCTTGCCATTGCATTTCAGAAAGTACACGAGGTCTTTCTCCGGCTGACGTTCCTCGCGTCTATAGACCTTCCTGATCCGGTTGTGAGCGACCATCAGGATCGCCGCATCCTTTCGATCATCGTCACTCGGCCGCTTGACAGTCTTTTTCTTATCGACTCCATGAATCACCGCAACTAACTTGCCGATCTCTGCCTGCGGAATACCTGCGTCTAACAACGCTTCCTCGAAATCGTACAGTTGCTCAACTCGTGAAGCCGTCAAGGTGAGCGTGATGCCGTTGCCTAGTAGCCCTAGTTGGTAGGCTGCTGCCAGGAACGCAGCCACACCTGAAGACTTACCAAAGCCAATCGGTGCCGCGAACGCCCAACGCCCATGCTGTGACACGTCTTCCCCATTGACCATCGAACACAGCAAGTCATGGAGTGCAGTCAGGGCCATCGCGTGCGCTTGGTCGGGGATCGTTCCATGCTCGCGGAGAATCTGAAAGTGAATCGTACTCGTCAGTTGAAGCAGTTCTGCTGCTTGTGCATTCGTAATCATTTGGTTTCCCCTCTTTGACACGCGAACAAGTGGACACACGAAAGCCTATCCTCGGCCATGTCACTGGCAGGGGAATGCCTATCAACACCGAGGGCGACCACACTGCAGGTAGTCTTCGACCCCCGTGCATCCGCTTCTGCGTTTGATGATTGTTGTTGGTTCGACGATTGGAACTGAGGGCACAGGCAATGAAGCCCATGCCGCCCAAAGTTGCATCAGGCTGCGCGAACTCGGCGACTCCGGAATCAGTCGCTACTGACTGGCTTTCACCTTTCTTGCACCGTTCCTCACAGCTACCCGCTCCACCTCAACCCTCCTTAGGTTGCCAGTCAGGCTGGCACCGTAAAGCGCTATAGCGCGCCTCACTAGAAGTCCTATGGATACTTGGTCAGGTCCCGCGAGGATGTCCAAGGCTTGTCGGAGGGCGTTCTGGGTGGGACCATCGAAGCGAATATGATGCACGACACGAGCGGAGGCATACCGCTGTTGGGTTGACTTCACCACGCCTGGGACGTTCTGAAGGTTGTTTGATTTAGGCACTGGTGAACTCCTTTTGTTGTGAGAGCCAGCTAACCGGCTGTGATGGTCATGGTGGTCGTATCGAAAAAGAGACAGACAAGGTATGAGCCACAGGCACATGAAGTAAGTCAGCGCTCAGGGCGTTGGCAGTCTGCTATGAGGATCAGTTGTGAACTGGAAGAATGTGACGGAATGGCAGGTCGGCGGATGGTCTAAAAGGCAGGCTCGACGGCTTCTTTCATACTAGTGATACCTTTTATTTTTCATTGTTACAACCATAACTTAGGATGTTTTTGCGGTTCTTTGTATTCACAGCGCTTTCAAGAGCTTCCGTTGAGCCTTTCTTTCATGTATCCACTTGTCTTCGAGTGCCTTCATCCGTTTCCGCTTGATGGCTGCTCTCTTGCGTCTACGCTTGGCATTGTGTTCTTCTCGCTCTTTGGTTTGACTGTCGGCACTCTCCCTTCTGAACAACTCCCGCGTGTACTTCGCTAGCTTTCTGTTATTTTCAATGAGGTTTTGTCCCTTCGCAATCAGTTGCCCGCGTTGCTTCTGCAGCCAGCCTATACGGTTCCGTAGTTCACGCTTGGTCCACTCAGTAAGAGGGATCGGCCGAAACTCCATCCCGTAATGATCGCTGTCGCGCATGCCCATACGTCCACACTGTGCGCGAACCTCATCCATCGTCTTACGCCAAGCAGCATCGCCATAATTGGAACCTGCCTTTGATTTGTGGTTGTGATGTCCTTGCATCTTTTTAACCTTTCATTGTCGTCTCTACATTGAAGTGTACTTGTTAGCTGCATGATGTAAATAAGACCTAAGTCCAACTTGTTCTGAAGGCTGAATGCTGGTACACCTATCGGAACACGGCACTCAGAGTGAGACACTAGAGCTGAAGAAGGAGAACCAGATGCAGGCATGCCCAACACTGAGCGAGACGAAGAAGGCAGTTGGCTATCTACGAGTTTCTACTGCAGGGCAAGGCCAGCGTGGAAATGGAATCGAAGCGCAACGGGCCAGCATCGAATCGTTCGCACGATCTGAGGGCTTTGTGATCGATCTGTGGGTATCTGAGATCGAGACTGGCAAGGGTGCTGACGCTCTCACGAAGAGACCGAAGCTTGCCGAGGCGTTGAAGGCCGCTCGTCGGCTCAAGGCACCAGTCATCGTCTCGAAGCTCGACCGGCTCAGTAGGGACGTTGCGTTCATCTCTGGTCTCATGAGTGAGCGGGTTCCCTTCGTGGTGGCAGAACTCGGTGCAGACGTTGATCCGTTCGTGTTGCACTTGTTCGCAGCCTTGGGTGAGAAGGAGAGAAAGCTCATCGCAGTGAGAACACGCGAAGCTCTGCAGGCGTTGAAGAGGAAGGGCGTGAAGCTCGGCAATCTCGAGAGCTTGCCGATTGCACAGAGACTAGGAGCCGATGCGATGAGAGCGAAGGCCGATGCGTTCGCTCAAGCCACGCTACCCATCATCCAGGCGTACCAGCAGCAGGGCATGACGGTCAGAGAGATTGCGGAGGAACTGAACAAGAGAGGCGTGGAAACATTCCGACAGGGACAATGGCATGCCTCGACAGTCGTGAACCTACTCAAGAGAACCGCCAGCTAATCTCACCACCACCAGCGGATACCGTATCCGACGGAATCAGAGGCAACGTGATGAATTGTTTGAAGCTGGCTCTAGGTTGTTGCGGAGCTTGTTGCTGGTGCCTTCAGGTGTCTCACTAGAGTTCAACGAAATCAACGGTCCTCGTGCTGGCCTCGATCTTCATTCAAGCCTGTGCACAGTAGGTAGAAAGACTTGGTAAGTTGGGAGTGTCCCTGTGAGGATTCTGTGGGTATGTCATGGGGGGATTGCGGCGATGCTGTCCTCGCTATACCTTGACGCATTTTTGCGGCAAATTAAAACGTGCAGTCACTCGACCTGTGCACCCTTGATTCTGTCTGGCGCTATGATTTGGCTGTACTCAATCTTCGGATGACCCGACAGCCGTGTATGCGCGTCCCCTCGGGCGTGTGCTGATCCATAGTCGTCAGCCATGCAGACAAGACCGCAGGTGGAGCAGGTGAGAAGGATGGCGGTGGTGGGATGGCGTTGCATGAAGGTAAAGGATACCAGGAAGCGCGAAAGTAACAAGGCAGAAGGATTAGCTCTCTCTAGAGATTTATACTAGGCGTAACCGGATGGAACGGTAACAACGTGGGCAACGGTGATCGGCAGGCCTGCTCGTTCTTTTCCACTGAGTGCCTTGATGGCGTTGTCAGCGTGGTCCTCCGAATCCATGACCACGTAGCCATAGCGAAGGGAGTTACCGCAATGGTCAACCACGATCCGGCATGAGACTACTGAACCAAAAGGCGTGAACAACTGTGTGAGGTCGTCGGCAGTGGTGGAGAGCGAGAGGCCGTCAACTATCAGCGAAATCGCAGTCGAAGTGGTGTTGCTCATGAGGAGTTATTGTAGTCATAGCACCTACGCTTGTATACCGTCAAAAGGTCTTAAGTATTCCATTCATTGCGGTAGCTTACTCGGTCTCCTCGGGTGTGATTTGCTGCTACGGTTTTATCTTGGAGTGTGCTACGGTGTCGCATAACTGGTCGTTAACGTTCCTGAATTGGTCCCCTCCCGTTGGGGACGCCAAGGCATTTGAACAGACCGTACCCGCAAGAACCTTCACTATAGTCGCCTTTCCGCTGAATTCGTAAATCCTCTGTTCGCCATCTTGTTTCGGATCGAATCGAATCCGACCTGCCAGTAATTGTTTCAGGATCTGGCGAGCCTGTGTCACGTGGCGCGAGAGAATACCTTGCCATTCAGTGAGCCGATCGCGAAGCTCTTCCTCCAATCGTCTATTCTCCCTGAAAAATTCAATCAACGTTCGATCCGTCGCTTGCATGGCCATTTCTAGTCCATTCTGACAGGCGTAAAGTCAGCGAGGGTCAGCCGATTAAGGTCAGGCGAACCTATAGTGAGATTCTCCGAGGCAACATAAAACTGACTGAGGCCGTCGATGTAGGTCCTGGAGACCTAAGTAGATTGCTGAAATAGATACTATCGAACGAAGGACGAAGCCGTGCCATTACGTCAAAGTACGCTCATTGAATACCCGTAATATCCAGGTCAATAACAGCAAGATAGTTATCTAGTACTAGGTAAATAGTGCAGTGCTTGATTGGCTTGCCAATGAACTCCGCGCCAATGTAACTAGCGACACCAAGTATGACTACCGATAGGTATTCCATAACTACTCACCTCTCTCCATTAGCGTCTCAAGCTCTCCCTGCATTCTGTCTCCGATTGATGTGAGATGTGATGTGAGGGATTTCTTCTTGTCGCCGCTCTCCATCCTGGCAATATATGCCTGGCTAACTTTCGCTTTCTTCGCGAGGTCGACCTGCGTCATCCCCTTTCGCGATCGCATTTCGCTAAGCACCGTACCAATCCTCCTGAGAGACATTATTGCCTCAGGTAATATCATGGTAAACAGAAAACCACGTAGAAAGACGTCCGCAGCGTACCATAGTTGACAGTGCGATGATCTTGGTTTCAGGATGGTACCTATAGCCCCAAAACATTTGTCTGAGTGAGGCAGTCATGACGCCAAAAGAAATCAGGGAGCTTCGGCAGGCCTGGGAGAAATTGGACAATCCACCTTGTGACCATATCTCGCTCCAATTGGCCCGTAGCGATAAGGGGTACCTCCCTGGTGAGTACATCTGTACACGCTGCGGCGTTCAAGTGCATACGAGCACCTGATTGATTCTGTTCCTATGCTGGTTTCAGGACGAACCGACGCCCGCGATTAGATCGGGACCAACCGACAGCACCCCGCTGGTTGCCATCGAGAAAGATCTCGAGCACAGCTCGCACTTTTCAGGGCATACACCCTCGTTAGATTTGAACTTAACGCTCGTCTGCTTGTCAGATACAAATACGTATCGCGTAAGCGATGAATCTTTTAGAACCTATATCCAAGCACGCACTTTGAAAATGGATGTATATTTGCAAACACCAAATTGTCTAGTTGTAAAACAGTAATGTCCGCTTGTCTGACACAGACTCTGCCCCAGTGTTCCGCTGAAGATTATCAGTGCCTTTCTGGACGGCACGCGAGATGCGTAATCGAACCTCTTGTTTAGGAGGACGGCAGATGCCCTCTACATCACACATCGGTACGGAGGTTTGCATGACTCTCCATCATTTAAGTCGATTTATGTGCGCGGCGGCTCTCATTCTCCTGAGTATGGGATCAGAAGCAGTGGCGGAGGATTTTCACTTCATTACCATTGATGTACCTAACGCACAGTTAACCTGGGTCCGTGGCATCAATGACCGGGGGCAGATCGTCGGAACATTCATAGGCGCAAATGGGCCGCACGGCTTCATCAATACTGATGGACACATCACCACGATCGACGCTCCTAATCTGGCAGGCGAGGGAAACTTTCGAACTGTTGGTACTGAGGCAATGGGTATCAACAATGCTGGCACAATAGTTGGTACGTTTGATACGCGCGCTGACGCAGGGGAATTCGCGTATGGTTTTGTTGAAAAGAAGGGACAGTTTTCTCTGTTCAGTGGTGGTTGCTGTCCAGTGCCCAATCCGGTCAGTATTAACAACAACGGTACAATCCTTGGGAATTACTTCCAAGTCAACAGAGGCAATCTGAATGGATTTGTTCAAGATGTGAAAGGGAACCGGACTACGATTTCGGTTCTGGGCGCCTTTGAGACGTCGGTGTCCGGCTTTAATGCGCGTGGAGACATTGTAGGTCAATACCGGGATTTGAGTGGTTACCATTCTTTTTTGGATCACGCTGGGAACGTCACTTTACTTAGCGTTCCTGGAGCCCAACAGACGATCGCAATGGATATCAATGATTGGGGTGTGATCGTTGGCTCCTTCCTGGACATAAATAATCGGTCCCATGGATTTCTAGACATCGCTGGACACTTCATTACAGTGGACGTTCCCGGTTCACAATCTACCAATATCACAGGAATCAATAATCTAGGGCTATTTATCGGAGGGTTTATCGACGCGAACGGCCGCAGTCACGCTTTCGTTGATCCTCCGTCTGAAGTTCCCGAGCCAGCGCCTCTTTTCTTGCTAGCCTCCGGACTTGTAGGCCTGGCGCTTTTAAGGAAAGACTTCACTAAATATGCTCGAGCCTACTGTGATCTTCCCCCAATTTAGTGGACACCTCGAAAAGGGTGGGTCATGTTAACCCCTGAGGTGTGCACGATGAGCAAAGTTAGACGATCCTTTACACGCGAGTTCAAGGTCGAGGCGGTCAACCTTGTGACGGAGAGCCGAAATCCCGTGGCGCAAGTAGCCCCGAGAGCTGGGTCTGCGCCCCAATCTGCTACGGCGCACTGGCCAGCGATCCGGCCGATTCCTTTCCCGGCAAGGGACGGCGGAAGCCCCATGAGAAGGAACTGGCGCGACTGACGCGGGAACTCGCCCGGGTGACGCAGGAGCGTGATTTTTTAAAAAAGTGCGGCGGCGTACTTCGAAGGCGCCGCGATGAGATTCGGACGCATGCGGGCCGCTTTCCCGTCACGTGGATGTGCCAGGCGCATCGACGGTATCGGACACGGGCGGAGGCCAAGCAGGACATCTTTGAGTGGCTGGAAGTGTTCTACAATCGGGCCCGCCGTCATTCGACTTCCGGTTATCGATCCCCCGCCGAGTTCGAAGCGATGACGAAGCGGCCTTAACTCGGTGTCCATGAATTCGGGGGAAGATCAAGGCAAGGCTTCCTAGTTTCGAGAGGATAACAATATAGCCCCGTGCATATACCTAGTCCAAGAACTAGCACGCTTCCTAGGCCGGAAGTCCAATAGAAAAGCTCAATTTATTTGGATCACTATAAGTGTGCGCTCAGGGAACTCCATTCAAACATCCTAATCCGAGCCAACGATGCGTGACTCCAGAGGGGACGGTGGAGCACCACCGGAAAGGGGTTGAAGGATGAATGGAAGATGAGCAAGAAATTCCTGAAGGATATGAAGTGGTATGTACCTCTTACATAACCCTCAAGAATGGGAAGCGACTCTACGCAGCTTCTTACGGGCGAAAAGCGTGGCGGCTTGTAGCACGTAAGGCGTGTTAGGATGTTTCCCTGAGCGCACCATACTTAGCTTCTGCTACAGATAAGTGCAAGCGTTTTTCCCTTCGCCACCCTTGCTGTCAACAGACTCTCGGTCAAAAGGGTTCTGCTAAGCAGCCTTCATAATCCCGCGATATTCCGTGATCCAATGGCTTGCAGTTCCAGTTTGGGGACGCCAACTTAAACGGAGCAGCGACCTTGCACGGATTGAAGCATGGCCAATTGCTCTGGTAGCAGCGGTAAATAGCTTTCTGTTCCGGTAGTCCGATAGCTCTTTCGATCACCTTCTCGAACAGCCTCACAGTGCAATGGATTCTCGACCAGCGTCTTCGACAGCCGCCGGGCCGACCCGACATGTCGCTCGAGCAGTCCTCGGATATCAGCTAACCGGGCCTTCAATTCTCGCTTGAGTCGGGCTTCATCGAGAGAGCTGACTTGTTCCTCTGCGGCCAACCGATCGAGTTTGCACAAGAGTGTCATGGCGGGCCTCTTCTGCCTTAAGCCGATCGAAAATCCATCGACTTTTGGCCAGGGTCGCGAGAACGAGATGCCAAGGTCTAGAATTTCTCCCGACAGCTTTGAACCCCTTCGTGGACATCCCTTCGCGGTCGGCGCTTCATGTGAAGCTCTTACTCTACTGGATACGTTGGACCGCTTTAAGGTCTGTTTTGATGAGCAGGGCCAGCGCACACCGGAAGGACATCGCCTTTTCCAGGAACATTTCACTGGTAATAACGCTAGGTGGGCTATTCAAAAACTAACTGTTTTTTTGAATAGCCGCTGAAGGAGGAAGGTCGGATGGCAAACATGGGCTTCGGAGACCTCCTTTTTGGAGGTTTCTGTATAGCCGTTGCTTACCTCCCTAGCGATGGATTCCTGTCATGTCCCACCCGACCTCATATTCTTCCTCATAGATCGCCAGGCGTCATCAGAATCTAAGTCATTCAACCAACTCGCTCGAACCATCGCAGCGGTTCAGAAGTAAATGTTTTTTTGAGCTTACTCGGCTGCTCCAGAGCCGAGTGGACGGACAAGCGACATCCCCGCTCCACAGAAAACAAGACGTTTCATCTGAGCTGTCAGTTTTGACAGTTGTGCCATCGCGCCTCTGGCTTCATATAGTCCAGCAGCGTATGTGCATCTAAAGGGCAGGAGCGACGGGCTCGTCGCATCACGATCGACCTCTCAAAGGAGAAAGAGTATGAGACGAGACGCAAGGCTTATCATCTTCACTGTCATGCTGATGGGGGTATATGCAGCGATGGCGGCTATTTCGGTGTCTGCGCAAGAAGTCCTGCCGAGTCCCGAACCGAAGTTCAAGAGAACCATCGGCCAGACATACAAGGACTCCACGCCGGATAAAATCCTTCTCATCAAGGCGCCCGCGCCGCCGAGGAGCCTTTCTGACACGGTTCCCCTCTATACGAACCTCGGCTCCCACCACAAACGTATCTCCACTCGAGTCCCGGCCACACAGCAGTACTTCGACCAGGGCCTGCGACTTGTCTATGGATTCAATCACGCGGAAGCGATCCGGTCCTTCACGCACGCCGCAGAGCTCGATTCCACCTGCGCCATGTGCTACTGGGGAATCGCACTCGCCTACGGACCGCACGTCAATGCTCCAATGGACTCGGCGAGCGGAGTCGCCGCGTATGCGGCGGCGCAAAAAGCGCTGGCGCTCAAGTCCCACGCCACGGTGCCTGAGCGGGCGTACATCGAGGCGGTTGCGCAGCGCTACGCGGCGGTCCCGCCGACCGATCGTGCCCGGTTGGACACGTTGTACTCGCGCGCGATGGAGCGGGTCGCCAACACCTATGTCGACGACCTCGACGCCGCGACCCTGTATGCCGAATCGCTGATGGACCTCCGCCCGTGGAACTACTGGCAACCCGACGGGACTCCTTACCCCGGCACCAATGAAATCGTACGCCAGCTCCAGAAGGTCATTTCGCGCAACCCGAACCACCCCGGCGCGTGCCATTACTACATCCACGCGGTCGAAGCGGTGAACCCGCAGGCCGCGGTGCCATGCGCGGAGCGGCTCGCTGATCTCATGCCGGGCGAAGGGCATATGGTCCACATGCCCGCACACATCTACATTCGCGTCGGACGGTGGAACGACGCCGTGCAGGCCAACCAACACGCCATCCATACCGACGAGGTGTTCATCGAAGGGCAGCACCCGATGGGCGTCTATCCGCTTGCGTACTACCCGCACAACATCCACTTCCTCGCCTTCGCCTCCACGATGGCGGGCCGCAGTGCGCAGGCGATCGAGGCGTCCAATACACTCACCTCCAAGGTGAACCTCGACGCCGCGCGCCAGGTCGGGATGCTGCAGGAGATGCTGCCGTACCACGCGCTCACGCTCACGACGTTCGGAAAATGGGACGAGGTGCTGGCCGAACCGCTTCCGCCGGCGGACATCCGCTTCTCGTACGCCATGGCGCACTACACCCGCGGCGTGGCGCACGCCGCCAAGGGACAGTGGGCGGAGGCGCAAGCCGCGCTCGACACGGTGACGGCGATCAACGCCGCGACGCCCGAAGGGGCCGATGGCAAGACGGCGCTCTCGATCGCCGTGCACGCGCTGTCCGGCGAGATCGCCACTCGCCGCGGCGACCTCGACGCGGGCACCAACCACTTCCGGGAGGCGGTCAAGATCGAGGACGCGGGGCTCTACTTCGAACCGCCCAAGTGGTACTATCCGATGCGGCACTCGCTCGGCGCCGCGCTGTTGAAGGCGGAACAAAATGCCGAGGCCGAGAAGGTCTATCACGAGGACCTCCGGCGCTTCCCCGAGAACGGCTGGTCCCTGTTTGGGCTCGCACAGGCGCTCCGGGCGCAAGGGAAGAACACCGAAGCGGCCGCAGCGGAAGCGCGCTTCCGCCGTGCGTGGGCAAGCACGGACGTGACGTTGACCGCGACGAGGTTCTAGTGAATTGAGTTACCTTCTGCGCCATGAACGCGGGAGAGATCTGTGATTTCTGTCGCCACCTGTGGTCGACCGCCGGCATTTCCGCTATGACCGGGTTTCCGATCACCGTCAAATCTAGTCCGGCCCGTCAATGCCATCGCAGGACGCCACGCACCTCTTTCAATAAACGGTGCAGATGGACTTCTACTTCACGGGGCTTCAAAAACGCGCGCCTGTTTACCAGCCTATTGACACATGACTTCATCGGCTTCTGATTTCAGGCGGATCGGAGTAGCAGTACCTGTGGCCTCACGGTGTTTGCCCCTTAGACAAGAAGGGTACGAACTAGAGAACCATGAAACGAATCCCTCTGTTTGCACTCGTAGTTGTATGTTTGCTCAGCCGGTACTAGTCATTACACTCCGGTTGGACGAGCTTCCCGTTCAGCCTGTCAATGGCCTCAGCTTTTCTGGCGTGACATTGGATTCACGGTGAACGGACAGCCTTCAGACGATGCTCGGTACGCCGATGGTGGTCGAGGGGGAATCGGCCCAGGGGTGCTCTCTTATGTTCAAGGCCCGTCTTTGGAATGCTGCAGGCATTCTCACGCTTTCTTTTGCAGCTCCCTCTCCAGTTCTTCAGTTTGGTCACGTTCGAGACATTATTGGATCTCTTTCGCCAGGGTTTGCCGTAGAGCTCTTCAAAATGTCTTCTTCGCTCGGAACATTTCCAGTGAACACAACGAGTCTAGTTGGTTTCAGTGAAGGGCTATTTACCTATGCAGGGCAGCCGATTGATTCAGCCATCATCACTTGCCACAGTAGATGATTTGTCATAGATAATTTGGCGTACCACACTGTTCCCGAGGCATCAGCCTTAACCCTTTTAGCTGGTGGGAAGGGACTCCTTGTGGTCATGGCGGTATGACGTGTGCCCCGCGCGTCAATGTTACCCTACCGAGTATCGGGTCGTGCGTCGGGAATGAAGCCGTGTCGGTTCGGCATCTCGACCGTCGGCAGCGTCTCTGCATCGAGCACCGTGTCCTCTGCGATGACTTCATTCTGGAATAGAAGCCACGCGATGACCGAATAGGTCTCGTCCGTGGTCAGAGACTGCGGCGCGTTGAACGGCATCGCTCGGTGGATATAGTCGTATAAAGTCGTCGCATACGGCCAATAGCTGCCGACCGTTCTGATGGGCTTGGAGCTCGCCAGCGTATTCCTGCCACCCATCAGTTTGTCCTTTGGCCCTTCGATCCCGGTGGGCCCATGACAGGCGGCGCATTTCTCTGCGTAAATTCGTGCGCCTTGTTTTACCGTCCCCCGGCCGGGCGGCAGTCCTTCACCGGTCGGCGACACATCCATGTTCCAGACGCGGATGTCGTCGTCAGTGGCGAGCCGACCCAGTCCATAGCTTCCGCTCTCTTCAGCGAAGGAAGTCCAGGCCCCGCCGCTTAAAGCGATCACAAGCGCGCTCATGATGACGATCACTCTCTTATGCATAGATGTTGCGTACCCGTCCATCGCGTTCGACCCTCCAGCTTTGAATCGCGTTATAGTGATAGACGGAATGATTTCCACGGACCTTCACCAGCTCCTGACGTGTTGGTTGGATGTAACCGGTCTCATCGATGCACCGACTTTGCAAGATAGTGTCGTGTCCATTCCATCGCCACGGAAACACAAACCTCGTGTGACATTTCGGAAGCACGGGCTCCTGAAGCTGCGCGCCTTGCCACGTGCGTCCTCCGTCCACGCTCACCTCGACCTTTGTTACTCGCCCGCGCCCGCTCCATGCTAGGCCGCGGATCTCCTGAAAGCCGGGATGAATCTGCTGTTGGCCGGAGGGAGAGGTAATGACCGACTTGGCCTCCATCACCAGACTAAACTGATAGGCCTTCCCGTCGGGTAACAGATCAGTGTATTTGGCGGTCTCCCAGCGCGTCATAAAGGGGGCTGATCCCAGTTTGAGTCGACGCAACCATTTCACATTGATGTTGCCTTCGAAGCCCGGCAACAGAAGCCGCAGTGGATAGCCCTGCTCGGGCCGTAACGCCTCGCCATTTTGGCCATAGCAGATCATCGCCTCCTGTAAGACCTCGTCGGCGAGCGGAACACTGCGGTCCAATCCGGCTGCATCACTGCCCTCCGCCAACATCCAGGTAGCTTCCCGGCGAACAGCCACTGCCTCGAGGAGCGTCGACAGTTTGACGCCCGTCCACTCGCTGGTGCTCGTCAGGCCGTAGATGTCCTGGACCGTCACATCTTGCGCCTCGCGCCAGCCGTCCCAGGTATTCCCCGAACACTCCACGAAGGCCAACCGTGACACGGCGGGGAACCGTTTCAAGTCCTCAAGCGTGAAGATCAAGGGCCGCTCGACCAGCCCATGAATCAGGAGGCGATGGCGAGCCGGGTCGATGGCGGGAACGCCATTGTGGTGCCGCTCGAAGTGCAGCGAGGATGGCGTGACGATGCCGTGTAGATCCTGCAAAGGGGTAAGCGAGTTGTAATTGTTCGGGGTATTGGCTCCCCAACCATGAGGCGCTCCTGGCCCGGCTCCGCCCACTCGGGTCTGCTGCTCAAAGGGTGACCGTGCTCCATAGGGACGTGGTAAGGCCCCCGGAACCCGCATGGGATCATCTGGTACCTTTACCTCTTCAGCATGCGCCGTTGGAAAGACAAGGGCAGCGGCACCTAAGGCCGTGACAGAAGCCGTGTGCTGTAAAAACCGTCGACGGTTGAGGTTGCTGGCGTCTTCGTTCATAGCCCCTCCTTTCCTGAGGCTCCTCGAGGAATTCGTCTGGACGTAACCCTACGCGTGCTTAGCACATCGAACAACGCGAATGGGTCCTTGAAATATTCATCCCACGAATCTACACGCTTCCTAGAGTCAAAATGTCATCGCCAACTTGCCTGTACGGCTTTGGATCGCTGGGGCTTTGCCTTGCTTACCGAGCTGTTTGGGTCCTCCTCAATGCCAGTGGGGGATTCGGTGTGGGAACATTGGTGCTTTCCACGACGCTGTGTGTGCTCACCCGATGCGGCTAACGCCCTGCCATGACGAGGGCCGGATGACGGTGGCGTTCTCTCAGGGGCCGGGGGATCAAGAAAAAGAGGCAGATTCATGACCGTGAAGATATCAAAGGGATTGGCACGAAGCTAGTGTCGGCGGGTTGACCCGTCTATAAGGGCAGACGTGCTCTCAGCAGTGATGAGAACGGTGCCTACCGCGGCACGATTGCAACGGCAATTGCCGAAGCCGGAGAAGTGGACTATCTCCAAGAATTCCTGACAAGTGATCTTGCCCCATCTCGAGGGTATTGCCAGTTCTCCTCGGACATATCTTCCTCCCGGGAACAGCGAACATGGCCGAATTCTCTCCGGCATGCACGACCAAGAATAAGCAGTACACTCGTCTGTATCGGGTATTGGTGATAGAAAGGTGTTCATGCCGGCACCTTCGTTATTCTCGCTCCCCACGGTCACCTTACGGACGCGAGCGAAACTTGATGCTTCGCCTTTACCCTTAAAGGCAATCCGAGTTCCCAGAGCCAAGCCAGGACTGACCTTCACCCCTTCCACCGCCGCGGTTAAATCAGTACGGAGCAATGACACTTCGATACACGTCGCCCTTGGTCTTGCCTTCCACACCGATCTCTTTAGCGATGGCGTTAGTATCGAAAACTTTCCCTTGATTTGGAGTCGCACCAAGAGTTGTTGCTGTAACAACGAGTATGGTGATAAACGACAAGGGTAAGCGGCACATATTCACCTCATCAGATTTTCAAATACCCTAACAAGGAGGGCGGACGATTACTGTCTCTTAGATACTTATGCATTTTGTTGCTACCACTCTGCTACCAGAACCGCCCGATCCATCATGATCCAGCAAGATCATTCCTCTTCCAAAACTGCAATATTTCCTTCTGATAGATCGCCTTGGGTCTGCTCAGCTAGGGTTTCATGAGGTATACGGCGGGGTTCCTCAACGGTTGAAGGGAGAAAGTACGGTTCCAATCAAGCTGCCCAGATCTGCCATCATAAGGAAGTGTCCTCATCGTTCTATCGGACGGTGTAATGGCCTTCGCCAAAAAGGTGCCATCCGCGATGGTGCACTCCACCCTGGCAATGTACGACCTTGAGTTTGGTATCCTCACCTATGTCATGACCGGCGGGACAGCGGTCGGGATCGGTCGTCCACTTAGAGCCTCCCTGAGATCTGTTCAGGTTTACCTATGCATGCGTACGTTTCTAGCCTACATCTAAATAGGATAATTAATGGATGTGACTTTAACCGAAGTGAAATTATTAGTCTGTGGTTGGATACGCTGGAGGCGGGTTCGGGGCGTCGCGAAAGCTCATCCAGAGGGCGGGCCCGGTCATCAATTAGAATTCCCGGCTCTCTTGGATGCCACAGTAGTCCGACACGGTATGTATCAGAACCCTTCTTGGATTCAGCGCCGGTTCGTCTATTTTATACATGAGGGCACTATGAGGCGGCGTCTGAAAGCAAACTAGATCGTGTCACCTCACGTTGGTTCCCTGATTTTTAGACAGGCCATGGCCTGTTTTAACCCGTCTGATCCGGCCTATTAATGATCGGAGGAATAGAATGGAAAGCCTTATGACGATGGTGCTGGCAGGGGGTAAAGGCGAACGTCTCTATCCACTTACACAACATCGCGCCAAGCCTGCGGTTCCCTTCGGAGGAAAATATCGCATTATCGATTTCACGTTAAGTAACTGCCTGAACTCCGGCCTTCGCAAGATTGCCGTGCTCATTCAATACAAGTCATATTCGTTGGATCGGCACATTCGGCAAGGCTGGCATGTCTTGAACGGCGAATTGGGGGAATATATTGCATCGATCCCAGCGCAACAGCGAACAGGGGAAGAATGGTATCGCGGCACAGCGGACGCCGTCTATCAAAACCTCTTCTTACTGGAAAACGACCCTTCTGAATATCTGCTCGTGTTGGCCGGTGATCATATCTACAAGATGGACTATGCTGAGATGTTTGACTATCTCATCGCCTTACGAGCCGATGCAGTGGTCGGTGCCCTCGAAACTCCCATCAACGAGGCCACACGCTTCGGAGTAATCGGGATCGACCAATCGTCTCGCATTCTGCGGTGGGACGAAAAGCCGGCAGATCCGATGCCTCTCCCAACTGATCCGTCCCAGGCTTTTGTGTCGATGGGTATATACCTGTTTCGGACCGAGGCCTTGCGCGAGCATTTGATGCAAGATGCTGAGGACGAAACTTCCGCCCATGATTTTGGACGAAGCATTATTCCGCGCATGATTCACCATGAACGGGTCTATGCGTTCAAGTTTCACGATGCCAATCGCAAACGTGTGCAGTACTGGCGCGATATCGGAACGCTCGACGCATACTGGGAAGCCAATATGGACTTGGTCGCGGTGGATCCTCTGTTCAATCTCTACGACGAGACGTGGCCAATCCGGACGTATCAAGGCCAATTCCCGCCGGCGAAGTTTGTCTTTGCTCAGGGCACAGAAGGCGGCCGCATGGGGGTCGCTTTGGACTCCATCGTGTGCGGTGGATGTATTATCTCGGGAGGTCGCGTCCAGAATTCCGTATTGTCACCAAACGTGCTGGTAAAGGATTATGCGGATGTACGTGAGGCGGTGGTGATGGAAAATGTGGTGATTGGGGAGCGCGCACGGATCCGACGCGCCATCATTGATAAGGATGTCATTATCCCGCCAAAAACTGAAATCGGCTACGATACCGAAGCGGACCGGGCTCGTTTCGCTGTCACCGAATCCGGGATCGTCACCATCTCCAAAGGTGCAAAGCTTTCTGACTAACTCATGGGGCGTCAGTTGACAGCTGGGTGAAGCGTTCACTCTTCCAGACCTTCTTGAAATGGCATTCGCACAGTATTCCAAAGAAGTAAGCGATTGCCTCTGGGTATAAGGTGGCAGACAGTGCAAGGAATGGTGTAGGTGGAATGGGTGAGCTATGATCACGACTGGCCTGATACCTCATGACGACGGCTTGGCGAAGTACGCTGCCACACTTTTTAAAAACTCTCGCTCCTGCGTCACACGGACCAGCTCCCGCTTCAGTCGGGCCAGCTCCTCTTCATGTGGCTTGCGCCGTCCCTTCCCCCGGAAAAGACTCGACCGGATCGCCAGCGACTTCCTGCTTCCAGCGCCGCAGCAGATAGGGCGTGATACCGAGATCTCGAGCGACCTGGGCGGTCGGACGCCCGCTCTCTATCACCAGTTTCACTGCCTCGCTCTTGAACTCCCGTGTAAACGATCGTCGCATCTGCCCCATGTTGACCCCCTCCTGGGTGAGCAGGCCCCATTCTTTTCGCGGTGTCCACCATTTCAGGGGAAGATCAAAGCGTGTTGGTTTCGAGTGCGAGGCGCCAAGATGTGCCATCGTGCGTGTCGGAAGAGGATTCACTATGACACAATACCCAACCATAGTCTCTACCAAGCGAGGAGTTCAACCGGACTTCGGGTCAAAGGATGCTCGAAGCGCGCGCACCCTTTCTTCTGGACACACGACAGCCCTTCAGGTGCTGAAGGCCTCTGCGCATCGGTGCCATACCCCGAAGCAGTTTCGTGAACTCCTTGACAGTGTCCAGGCCTTCATCCCTTATCAGAAACTCTCCGCTGTGTGGGGTTATGACGCGCATCCGACCCTCCGCTACGTCTTCAATTACGGTTTTCCCATGGGATTTACGCTGGTATTACTCGACGGGCGCGTCGTGGACGAGTCCAGTGTTTCGGGAATGGCGTCGGAGAAAACGAGCAGTCATGGTGTGCGAGGTCGCGGAGCGCCCCCAAGGCGGAATTTGACCCTGAGCTCCTCAAGCACTACGAACAGGCCGGGCTGCAAATGCCCTGTGCGGGGGGTGGCGGCCCCCAATCACTTCGTCTACTTTGCTGCCGCCATGGCGTCCAAACAGAGTGGCCGCGCGCACCTCAAGCAATTTGAGTTCATCGTTCCATTGCTGGTCCAGGCTAGCCAGCAAGGGATGCTCCGTGATTTGACGGTTCCCGTTGGGGACGCCAAATAAGGGGAGGCAACCAAGGCGGGCAATAAACGTAGATAGCTGCCTTCTTCCTCCACCCGGTATCCCCTACGATTTCCCTCCACGTGGCCTCACCAATTAACGGTTTCTCTCGCCGATGAGTTGCTTTAGCATCTGACGAGTTTGTAGTTTGTTTCGATTCAAGAGCGCAGTCGCGTCGGCGAGTCGCGCCCTGAGGTCTTTTTTCAACCGTGTGCGGTCGAGATCGTTTACAGATGTTGGGTCAGTTAGGACTGAAAGCTTCTGGACTAGCTCTTTCTTACGTGTCTCTTCGGCTTTCAGCTTGGCGGGAAGAGGGTCAACTGATTCACCCCGCGCAATCGCCTCTACAAGATTACGCTCGTGAGCCTTTAGTATAGAGAGCTCGCTCAATGGCTGTCCGCCGATCCAGGTGATGCTCATTGCCAGCACGCAGCATCTCCAAGGCCTACTCAACCGCCGCTTCCATGATGCGTTCGTCTAAAACAGCAGGTATCGATTTTAACAGTGCCTCACTGCTGTTTCCCCCGGCCTCAGTTCAATGGCCGTAACCCATCCATTTTTGTATTCGTCAATGCCAGCTAGCGTGGTTTTCAGTGAATGTCCCTTCAGTTGCCCCACTCTTGTCTCTTATCCTCAGACGGAACAGAATGGGGTAGGTCTTGCGATCTGCGCTACCAATATTGTTTTCGCCTCGGTCGCCGAAAGTTTCCCATTGTGAATTTCACACATGACGTGATGTATTCCACACGATCTGCTGCTCTCCGTCGTGCTTGACTTGATACGAGCCGTCCCGTCTGAGTGAGCGGGCATAGCTCAGTGGTAGTGTCCTAGCTTCCCAAGCTAGTTGTCAGGGGTTCAAATCCCCTCGCCCCCGCTCCAAAGTTTCCATTTTATTCCAGTGCCTTCGGATCTGCTCCCGGGTTTGGTGCCCTCCAGCGCGATGTCTTCCTTTTGCCTTCTCCCCGCTCAATTGTCCCTCTACTCATGCGTGCCTTTTGATCTGCGCGGGTCTTCAAGTGTCTCAAGGTTGTTAGCACGGCCGTTGCAAGGGGATTAGTCATAGCCTTGCCATGTGACCAGCTTCGGAAGGTACAGTGCTGGAGAGAAGAATCGGGGAGTGTTAAGGTAAAGAAGCCTGTGCGATTACTTTCAAAAGAAGGCGGGATGGGCCATTTCGTGATGACGACTGGGTGTCTCAATCGAAGGTGTTGACCGGATGCCTCGACAGTCGGTGGAGACTAATAGCAAGTGATAATACCTAATTGGCTTACAGTAAGTTTACGATCTTGCTGATAACAATGTTGCCTCAACTGTTTTAAGATCGACTCGCTGTCTCATGCACACGTATGGAGGACGTACTTCTTGTGGATACTTGATAAGTAGAATGCCTAGATGTATATGCTCGTGCTGAACATACAAATAAAAAAGGAGGTGCATGTTCCTCAATAGAGTTCGCAGCGGCATTGCTGACAGCTAAACCATTTTGACCAATCGTGTGTTGTGGGGTAGACCATGGAACGCCCTTGGGTTCGCCACTACGATCAAGGTGTCCCGGTTGGTTGTATATATCCTGACTGCACCCTGCCTGACTTGCTCCGTGCATCGGTCACTAAATTTCCCAACACGACAGCCCTTCTCTTTTACGGTCATCGCATCACCTTCTTGGAACTCTATGATCTCGCGACGCGTTTTGCGGTCTACCTGCAGACGATCGGCGTGCGCCCAGGGGATCGTGTGGCGATCATGTTGCCCAATCTTCCACAAGCCATCATCGGGTATTACGGCGCGCTTTTGGCCGGGGCTATCGTTGTTCAAACAAATCCCCTGTATGTCGAACAGGAACTGGAGACGCAACTGCGTGACTCCGGCGCAGAGACAATCCTTGCCCTCGATCTCTTTTATCCCCGCATCCAGTCCATCCAAAAGCGGACGGCCCTACGCCACGTAATTTTCACCAGCGTCGGGGACTTTCTCCCGTGGGGAAAGCGACTGTTCTATCCCATCAAGGCCCGGTTGAGCGGGCGCTGGATGAGTCTTAAGGAAGGTCCCTCGCTGGTTGACTTGAAAGAAGCCTTGAAGTGCATTCCGGCTCACTCTGGCCGAACGTACTCATTGCCATTGATCTGTCCTGATGATCTAGCCCTGCTGCAATATACCGGCGGTACGACGGGGAGTCCTAAGGGGGTCATGTTGACCCATCGCAACGTCGTGGCCAACACGGCACAGTGCCGTGCCTGGGTGCCTGACCTACAAGAAGGTCGTGAGATCTTTCTCGGCGTAATCCCATTTTTTCATGTCTATGGTTTGAGCACGTGTCAGCACTTGGCCATGATCACCGGCTCCACCTTGGTCCTGCTCCCTCGGTTTCAGGTGGCCGAGGTGTTACGGGCAATACAGACGCATCGCGTCACCATTATGTCGGCGATACCCATGATGTTCATGAAGGTGACCGAATGCCCCGATGTACACCGCTACAACCTCCGGTCGCTTCGTGTCTGTCTCAGTGGGGCCAGCCCGCTCCATGCCGAGGTTCAGGAGGGCTTTGAACGTCTGACCGGTGTGAGAATTTCGGAAGGATACGGCCTGACCGAGGCGGGGCCGGTCACTCATTGCAATCCCATCTATGGCGCGCACCCGCCGGGTTCCATGGGGGTGCCGTTTCCCGATACCGAGACACGCGTGGTCGACCTTGAAACAGGCGACCGTCTGTTGTCGGTCGGCGAGGTCGGCGAACTGACCGTTCGAGGCCCGCAGATCATGAAAGGCTACTGGAATAATGAAGAGGAAACACGCCAGGTGCTTCGGAACGGCTGGCTACATACCGGCGACATTGTCCAACAGAACGACCACGGATTCTTTTTTCTCCTCGATCGGAAGAAAGATATGATCAAGACGCGCGGCGAGAATGTGTATCCTCGGGAAGTGGAAGAAGTGTTATTCCGACATCCTGCCATAAAGGATGCGGTGGTCGCCGGCGTCCCACACTATCAGTTCGGTGAGGCGGTGAAGGCGTACGTCGTCTTGCATGACGGTCAGTCGGTGACGGCGTTGGAACTGATCGCTCATTGCAGGCAGTCATTGGCCGTCTTTAAGGCGCCAGCAAGTATCGCCTTTCGTCAAGAACTGCCGAGAACCTTGGTCGGCAAGGTCTTGCGACGAGCCTTGCAAAATGAGGAGGCTGCCAAAGCGACCATTGAACCACCAACCGTAAGGCCGGATAAAGAACTGGCCGTGGGAGAATCACGATGAAAGACGTGGTCATTACCGCAGGCGTGCGTACACCAATCGGCAACTTTGGCGGGGCCTTGAAAGATATTCCGGCGCAGAAGTTGGGAGAGATGGTTGTGCGAGAAGTCATGGCCAGAACGGCGTTGGATCCGGCGCTGATTGACGAGGTGATCGTAGGTTGCGTCGGGCAGTTTACCGATGCCGCTAACATTGCCCGCGTGATCGCGTTGTTGGCCGGCCTTCCTGTTCAAATTCCGGCCTACTCGGTCCAGCGCAACTGCTCATCAGGCCTCCAACCGTTTGCGAACGCGTGCCAGAATATTCAGAGCCAGGATGCCGACGTACAAATTGTAGGAGGCGTAGAGAGCATGAGCCGGGCGCCCTATGTCAACCGAGATATGCGATGGGGAAAACGGCTCCGTCATTCGGAATTCAGCGATAGTCTATGGGAAGGGCTCACCGATCCGGTGTGTGGGCAGATGATGGGAAGAACCGCTGAAAATTTAGCCGAAGAGTTTGGGATTAGCCGTCAAGAGCAGGATCAGTTTGCGGTCGAAAGCCATCGTCGAGCCTTCCGTGCGCTACGGGAAGGTCGGTTCAAAGATGAGACCATGCCGCTTACCATTCCAAAATCGGTGGCCGGCCGGGATGTCGCGCCGACGGTCTTGACGCAGGATGAGGGGCCGAACGTCGGATTGTCGGAACAGCAACTTGCCCTCTATCCACCCTTATTCAAGGAAGGCGGAACCGTGACGGCCGGAAATAGTTGCCCATTGAACGATGGCGCGGCCGCCGCGCTTGTGATGTCCGGCGAGCGGGCTCGGGAACTTGGCCTCAAGCCGATGGGACGCATTCGAGGCTATGCCTTTATCGGCGTTGAGCCGACACGTATGGGGATTGGACCCGCCGAAGCCCTTCCCTTGGCGTTGAAACGGGCCAATGCGACGATGGACGACCTCGAACTGATTGAGCTCAACGAAGCCTTTGCCGCGCAGTACCTGGCGGTAGAACGCGTTTTGGGATTGCCACGCGACAGGGTCAACGTGAACGGAGGGGCGATCGCGTTGGGTCATCCCGTCGGCATGACTGGCACGCGATTGGTCATCACGCTGCTCCATGAGATGAGACGACGTGAAGCCACTCTCGGTGCGGTGACGATGTGCGTGGGAGGAGGACAAGGAGCGGCGCTCATACTCGAGCTTGTGTGACGCCATCGTGAACGAAAAGAGGGTCTCATGTACATCTACAGAGTCGGGGTCGTTGGGGCAGGTACCATGGGTGCGCAAATCGCTCAAGTCGTCAGCTATGCCGGGCTGCCGGTGGTACTGACCGATGTGACCATGGACAGAGCGCAGCGTGGGATGGAAATCGTGCGGAGGATTTACCACGCCCGGGTCGAGCGAGGCAAGATGACGCCGGAGCAGGCTGAGGAGAAAATGTTATTGGTCTCGACGGGATGTGACTTCACGGCCCTGCAGGACGTGGATCTCGTCATTGAGGCGGTCTCGGAAAATCTCGCTCTAAAACGGCAGGTCTTACATGACCTTGACGCCGGCTGCGCGCCCGGAGCGATATTAGCGAGCAACACTTCCGCCCTCTCGATTTCTGCGTTGAGTGCGGCGACGCGCCGACCCGGCAAGGTCCTCGGGCTCCACTTCTTCAACCCGGCGTATGCAATGCCGCTTGTCGAAATCATTCCTGGGCTCGCCACCGATCCTGAGACCGTGAATGATGTCGTGAGCTTCGCCGAAAGCATCCGAAAGCTCCCGATCGTCGTTAGGGAATGTGCAGGATTCCTGGTGAACCGCCTCCTCATGTCTTATCTGAATGAGGCGGTCTTGTGTGTGCAGGAGGCAGCCGCCTCCTGCAAAGACATCGAGCAAGACATGATCGCCTTCGGGATGCCGGTCGGGCCGTTTGCTCTGCTCGATACCGTCGGGCTCGACATTTCATACGACGTGGCGCGGATTCTCTTTGAGAGCTATGGGCCTCGAATGGCGCCCGCGGCGCTTCTGGCTGAATTGGTGAAGGCGGAACGCTTCGGCGTCAAAAATGGACACGGGTTCTATGAATATGAGGGACCCGATACGGGGATGCTCGAGCGGCTCATCGAAAAGGTTCGGCACGAGACGGGTCACCGCAACACGCCGTGGAAGCCTACACGCCTCTTATTCGCCATGGTGAATGAGGCAGTCCTAGCCTTGCAAGAGGGCGTCGCGTCCGCACGCGACATCGATCTTGCGATGGTCGCGGGGATCGGATTTCCGAAGGAGAAGGAAGGACCGTTGCATTATGCCGATGCGCTGGGCATCGACACGGTGCTGGCGGAGCTCGAATTATACGGCCGGACATTGGGTGAGCGGTTTTGGCCGGCCCCGATGCTGCGCCGGATGGTCGCGGCCGGATTTACAGGGAGGGCTGCCGGGCGAGGGTTCTTTACCTATTGAACCATGTCAGGCCTGCGGGCCGGAGGACATCTATGACTACAATCGTCGAATATCTGTCCTGCAACGTTGACAATGGGGTCGCGACACTGGTCCTGAATCATCCCCCTGTCAATGCGCTGACGCCTCCCATCCTCACACAGCTTGAGGCTTTGTTCGATGGGATGGCGAAGGACGACCGCGTCAAGGTGATCGTGTTGACGGGCACCGGCCGCGTCTTCATTGCAGGGGCGGACATCAAGGTCATTGCCGCGATTGCCTCGTCACAGGAAGGGAACGAGATGGCGCTCCGCGGTCAAGCTGTGTTGAACAAGATTGAGTCTTGTGACAAACCCGTCATCGCGGCCATCAATGGCACCTGCCTGGGTGGAGGATTGGAGCTCGCATTGTGCTGTCATATCCGCCTGGCCGCCGAAGGGGCGCGCTTGGGTCAGCCGGAAATCAATCTGGGAATTATTCCCGGATTCGGGGGCACCCAGCGCCTGACCCGCCTCCTGGGTTCATCCAAGGCCCTTGAGCTCATTCTCACGGGTGATGTGATCTCCGCGTCGGAAGCGAAGGCACTGGGACTCGTTTCGCAGGTCATTTCTGCAGATGACCTACAGAGACAAGTGCAAGGCTTAGCGCGCCGGATTGCTTCGAAAGGACAGCTTGCCGTGCGTGCGGCCCTTCGGTCCGTTCGTGGCAGCCTTGATCTAGGACTCCGCGAGGGATTAGTCCGGGAAGCGCAGTTGTTCGGTGATCTGTGCGACTCGGAAGACAAGCGCGAAGGGGTGGGGGCTTTTTTAGAGAAACGACAGCCGCAGTTCAGAGATCGGTAGGACTCTGGACGAGAGGAGTACTCAGATGAGTGCACGATCCAAACTCGCTCTGGCGCTGTCGGGTGGAGGGTTTAGCGGCTATTTATTCGAGATCGGAGCCCTCGCGGCGCTCGATGATGCCTTTGAGGGCTTCAACGTCAATCATTTCGACTTTTACGTGGGTGTGAGCGCCGGTTCAGCCGCTGCGGCTCTGATCGCCAATGGAGTGACGCCGGAAGAGATTCTTCGTGCCAACCTCGCCAGTGAGCGACCCTACTATTTCGAGCGCCGAGACATTTTCGTCCCCGCGATGTGGGAGGGCTTCAAAAGCATTCCGAGGGCCGTCCAACAGTTCAGTCAGCTTGCTCAACTCTATCTTAGAAATCGCCATGACATGGGTCTCATTGAATTGTTAGAAACGGCTCAACAATCGCTTCCAGGCGGGTTCTATACCCTGGACCCATTTGCCCGATACTTGGAGACAACCTTCGCGTCCAAAGGCCTAAGCAACACCTTTGGCGGTCTGCGCCATCCACTCTACATTCCGGCTATTGATCTGGACAGCGGACAGAGCGTCATCTTCGGGGAGGAGCAATGGCGCGAGGTGCCGATTTCGAAGGCCATCACGGCCTCCTCTGCGGCCCCTCTTTACTTCTGCCCGGTCCGCATTGGAGGCCGCGAGTACATTGATGCCGGTATCGGCCGGATCTCTTGCTTCGATTTGGCGACCGAGAAGGCGGCTGACCTGATGGTGATTATTCACCCCAGTTCACAGAGTGGGTTGGCCTCTGAGCGAATGCCGGGTTCGAACGGTGACCAGGAAAACGGTCGGCACCGCGGCTTTTTGTCGATCGCTGACGCGGCCTCACGGATCAATCTGGAAGCCCGGTTAGGCATGGCCCTCGATCTGCACCAACGACAACACCCCGATAAGTTCTTTGTCATTACCCCTTGCGAAAGCTTGATTTTTGAACGCAGCTTTCTGAGCTTCCGAGACCGTATTCATCTACTCCGTTGTGGCTACCTCTCCGTGGTTCAAATGATCAAGAAGCATTTGGCGCGAATCGGCCCGGCATTTGCTCGCCATGGCATTTCCATTTCAGCGGCAAAGATAGAGGAGCGGATGAAAACGAGAATCGAACAACTGTCCCGATTGCCACAGGTTTCGTCTGGCACGTTGGCGAGTGCCCCGCCCGAGCTGGCTGGTCATCGACATTCTGAAATGCGAGCGTGAGGAGGGGAGCATGAAGGCAGAAGTCTTCAAAGGATCTCTGGCAGCCGCTGAGGCATCTCGAGATACGAAGGGCTATTCAGGGTTCATGTCGGGTCTCTTCGTGGGCGTCGTGCGCCGCAATCTCTTTCGTGCCTACTCGCTGCCGGCCATGAGCCGGGAAGCGATGCAGTTCGAAGACAAACTGCGTCTGCTGTTGGTCGAGAAGGTGGACCCGGAGCGCATCGATCGAGAAGGAGAAATCACCGAGGATGTGTTCGCGGCTCTGCGGCAGATTGGCGCCTTCGGGATCAAGATCCCCAAAGCCTACGGCGGTCTCGGCCTGTCTCAGAGCGAATATCACACGGTGGCCACGCTGTTAGGAGGACACGATGCGTCGAGCACGGTCCTGCTTTCAGCACATAATTCCATCGGCGTGGCGGAGCCGCTCAAGCTCGTAGGCGACCCAATACAAAAGCAGAGATTCTTGCCGCGTCTTGCAAGCGGCGAGGTATCAGGATTTGCGCTGACGGAAAAGGATGCAGGATGTGATATCTGGAATATTAAAGCTCGTGCGATTCCTGTCCGGGAAAACGGGACACTCGTCGGCTATCGCGTCTCAGCCGACAAGCTGTATACCACGAATGCGCCGCGCGGCAATAATGCCTTTCTGGCTTCCTTGCTGATCGTCATTGCACAGATTGTCGAAACTCCCGATGACGTCGATCGTCCGAAGGAGGAACGGCAGTTTGGCGCGTTTGTGGTGGAAACACATTCAGCAGGGTGCAGTGCCGCCCGGCTGCGCTTCATGGGCGTTCGCGGCATCTACAATGGTGAAGTGCATTTACGCGATGTGTTTGTGCCGGTGGAAAACCGCCTTGGCAAGGAAGGTACAGGCCTACGGCGCGCTTTGGAAAGTCTGACGGTTGGCCGGCTTACGCTTCCTGCCGCGTGTCTAGGCGTATTGAAAAAGTGCCTCTGGTTTGCCCGGCTTCGCGCGCAGAAGAGGGTTCAGTATGACCGCCCGATTGGCGAGCACACCGACATCGGCGCAAAGCTTGTCGGCATGGCGTCACGGGTGCTTGCCCTTGAGGCTTTGGTCAAGATCAGTGGGTTATGGGCCGATGCCAAGGAGGATGTTCGTCTTGAATCGGCGGCTATCAAGATTTTGTCGACGGAATGGCTACTCGAATCCTTGCTGGACCTGTTCCGTTTGTACGGCGGACGTGCCTTTGAAACGCCTGATTCATTGCGTCTCCGTGGCGAGATTCCGGTGCCGATCGAACGCATGATACGGGACTCGCTCATTAATGTGATTTGGGAGGGGACCAATGGCATTTTGGGTCTCTGGATCGGGAGGGAAGGTCTTGAAGAATACTTTAAACAGGGACAGGGTTTTCTGAACTTCCAACTCACGGAGATGCTCCGCGCCACCCCATTTTTCATCACTGTCGCCTCCCGTTCCGTGAATGCGCTTGGGTATGAGAAGAACGGGACGGCTGCCCCATATGAAGCCTGGGAGCGCTTTGTGGCAGAGAAAAGCAGGGAACTGGCTCGAAAAACTCTTCTGATCACCGCACGTCATCGGCAACGACTGGTGCCTAAGCAAATGCTGATGAAACGGTTTGTCAAAGCCAGTATGAACCTCTTGGCCATTGAAGCCGCGGTATGGTACGCATCTCAGCCGGCGATACAGGCGAATCCCCTCTCCCAATGCCTGCTGGAGCATTTCTGCTCCCAGCTCAAAGAGGAATTTGATCCTACGCCCTTGTTAACCATGCCGACCTCATGTTGCGACGATGACACAACCGTGTACCGTATTGCGAAAGATATTCTGGCAGGGAAAGCCGATTGGCTCGAGGAGGGAATCATCAAAGTGTTGCCGACCTGACGGGATGTCGGCAGCCATTGCTGGACGGATAGTCCTGACCATCCGTCCTTAGCGGACTGCATTCGTACAGAAGGACTTAAGGCACGATATGTCCCTATACGACGTCGCAATAGTTGGTGGGGGCATCATTGGTCTCTCCGTCGGATGGGCCATCACACAACGGCATCCGCGAGCCAAAATCCTGCTCTTGGAGAAGGAGAGTCGATGGGGGCGTCATCAGACCGGGAGCAATAGCGGAGAGATTCACTCCGGCATCTATTACGAGCCGGGGAGTCTGAAAGCGGCCTATTGTCGGAATGGCAATGCGGCGCTGGTGAAGTTCTGCCGGGCGTATGGTATCCCGCATGATGTCTGCGGGAAGGTCGTGGTCGCTACTGATCGAAAAGAGCTCCCTCGATTGGAAGAGCTCTACCGGCGCGCCACGCGCAACGGCGTTGAAGTAAAGAAGATCGGTTCCGAGGAACTACGAACACTCGAGCCCCATTGTGCGGGCGTGGCCGGGTTGCATGTGCCCAGTACCGGGATCGTGAACTACCGTCACGTCGCTGACAAATTTGCCGAGCTCATTCAGAAAGGCAACGGCGACCTGCAGCTCGGGGCGGAAGTCAAGCAGATACAGGTGCTGCCGTTCGGTCTTCAGATTGAGTGCGCTTCGATCTCATACCAAAGCCGATTCCTGATTAACTGTGCCGGCTTGCACTGCGACCGTATTGCCAAACTCATGGGGGTTCGCACCGGCATGCGCATCGTGCCAATCAAGGGCGAGTATTATCATCTGACTCCAGCCAAATGGCATTTGGTTAAGACCTTGATCTATGGCCTGCCGAACCCCCGTTATCCATTCTTGGGTGCGCATTTTAATAGGCTGCTCAACGGAGAGGTGAGGGTAGGGCCCAATGCCGTGCTGACGTTCAAGCGGGAAGGCTACTGTCGTAACTTCGATCTACATGACTCGGCCGAACTGTTCGGATCGAGGGCATTTTGGAGGTTTGCGGCATGCAATTGGGTTGAAGGCGGAAAGGAACTCCTTCGTTCAATCAGCAAAAGGCTTTTTGTGGGCCATCTCCAAAAGCTTGTGCCCGACGTTTCTTTACAGGACCTTGTGGCGGGATATGCAGGCGTGCGAGCGCAAGCGCTGATGGATGATGGACGATTAATGGATGACTTTCTTCTCCTACGAGGGCCGCGTTCCATACATGTGTGTAATGCGCCTTCGCCGGCCGCGACCGCATCCATTCCTATAGGCCACGCCATCGTCGATCGTCTTGAAGAACAAGCGTGGGATCTTCCCAGGACTCCATAAACCGGGAAGCATCGGCCATTCGGTGTATTTGCGATGGGGGGAACAGTAAGTTTGATAATACTTACCGTGGCAGGTCTGGAGGGAAGGACTGTTCCTTCTGAGTCGTATGCCGCAACCACTCGCCATAGCCTATTTGCAGATCGTGAATCGTATCCACCAATGTGTTTTCTTGGTAGCCATTTAAGAAGACTCCTTCTTGAAGCATCTCTAGTACTGATTTAGACAATCTCTCAAACTCCCGGATCGTCGATTCTGGATCGAGCATATGGTTTCCCTCGTTTGCGGTGCCTTCTCACGTTGTAACAGATATAGCGGCAACTTAACTTAGTTCTTCCGCTAGGCCTATTGCCCTGAAGTTCCCCTGATTTTGTGGACACCGCTTAGGCATAATGCCAGGAGGAGGTGTCCGATGAAGCGAGACCGACGTGCATTTAGCCAGGAGTTCAAAG
>Ga0207691_10000131_pt1 | contig 68871 bp, 105 predicted proteins | sample KBSM13metaG_FD_184327 | JGI IMG/M metagenome (GOLD analysis project Ga0207691, IMG submission 184327) | Miscanthus rhizosphere microbial communities from Kellogg Biological Station, Michigan, USA - KBS M1-3 metaG (SPAdes) (version 2) | ecosystem: Host-associated > Plants > Roots > Rhizosphere...
AATGCCGTCACGTACGTCGTGCAGCTTCCCAGCTGGCGTGATCCAAGCGGCAGGCTGTGGGAGCCGAACACCACGATCACGCTGCTCGCACCGCGGGCCATGGTCTACAGCGAAATGGAGCTGCTCGTGCGAGATGTCTACTTGAAAGAGAGCGAAGGTGAGCGCACCGCGTCGCTCGGGCTCGTGCTTCCAGGTGCGTTCAGTGGCGAAGCCCCACCTCGCATGCCGTGGGAAGAGGCATGAGCCGCGTCGCCTACCTCCTATCGTTCGATCGCGTGATCGAAGACGGCGCCCACGGAGCCGACGTGAAGTGCGATCCCGACGGCGGCAACATTATCACGGCGCCGCACTTCGCCGACCCGGGTGACGACTCCGCCCCGCTGCCCGGGGACTACGTCGCGCTCGATGATTCGAGCGGCTCAGGCGGCGAGCACGCCACGGGTTACGCCGACGTGCGGAACGCTGGCAAGGCAGGTCCAGGAGAGAAGCGCCTCTATGCGCGCAAAGCGGATGGCGCGCCGGTCGTGGAGATCTGGTTGCACTCGGACGGCTCGGTCGTGATCGAGAACGCTTCGGCCATGTTCGAGATGAACGCGGACGGTAGCTTCAAAATCAGCGGCCGCGACGTCGTGATCAATGGCGTGAAGTTTACGGCAGCCGGCTCGATTGAAGCGCCGGGCGACGTGACTGCGATGACGGCTGGGCCCGTGAGCGTGACCCTCGCATCGCACGTGCACGCGACCGCCGCGCTCGGGACTCCATCCTCGGCGATCCCACCACCCGTACCCAAGCCTCCGGGGCCCTGACCATGGCATTCGTCTACACAACCAACGTCCTCTTGCCCGCACTTGAGGACAAGCTCGGGCACGTTCTGATCGCGCTCAAGAACGCGCTCGTGGCGAGCGGCCGCTGGCGCGTCCGTGGCTCGGGCGATGGCAAGGCTGCATTCCAGCTCGACGGACAGACAGCAGGACCGAGCTTCGACGTCTTCACCGCGAGCCCTGCCTGGTCGCAAGACGCGACCGCCTACAACGCCGTCCGCAACAACTCGATCACGCAGCCGCGTGCCTGGCTCTTGCTGGAAGAGATCGCCAGCGGTCGCGTCCTCCTGATCCAGCGCAGCAGCGCCACCAGCAACAGCGACGCGGGCGCGTGCGCGGCGATTGCCGTCGCGACCGGCGTGGCCACCACGGGCGCATCCGCGCTCGCTCCGCCAGCCTTGACCGGCAACGTGGGGTTTCTGGCCGGCACCCTCTGGAACGGCAGCAGCGGCAGCTTCGCGGAGCTGGCGACGGGCAACCAGGGCGACTTCGGCATCAACTCCACGCAGCAGTTCTGGTTGCAGATTGCGGTCGAGACTTCGTCGCGCGCGGGCAACGTCGCGCCTTGGTTTTTCAGCGTCTGGAATCGCACGACGAACGCGCCTTGCACAGGCGGTCTCTGGGAGTCGCTGACCGATATCGACGTGGGCGTGACGCATCCCCTTGCCTGCGCCTTCGGCTCCTGGCCTCGCGTCTGGGGCACGGTCGGCAACGGCAGCACGGGCGCGCTCTCTTCGGGCGGCTGGCGTGGTGGAGACACGCTCGCCGCGTGCACGCTCGGCTACAGCCAGAACGCCGGCATCGGCGCAACACCACCCTTCTACCAGCAGCCCGGCAACGATGGACGCTTCCGCACCGAGCGTCCTTGGGTGCTCGTACCGTCGATCGGCAGCCGACATATCGGCAGGCTCGAACATGCGTTCATGAATAAGGTGGCCAGAGAATACCCCACCACTTACGACCTGGCAGGGGCAGCGCCGCGTCTGACGCTCGGACACTTGATCATGCCGTGGACGGCCGTCGCGCCGGAAAGCTCACCGTAAGATGGCGGACTTCGTCGATACCGTCTTCGCGCCGGCAGACGAGCTGTGGCTGCCGCGCTTTGACGTCGCGTCGAATCTGACCAGCGCCATCTTCGAGGACGACCCCTGGCTCTCGCTGCGTCCTGACGACGCCCTCAGCGGCATCGACCAGCAGCCGCCTCTACTGACGATCATTCCCCCGAGCGGTAGTGCGCTCGCGCCGGGCGAGACGATCACGATCGAAGCCACTGACGATCGAGTCCTTGCGATTGTCACGGTCTATGCGGGTGATCGCGTCATCTACGATGGTGCGCGCTTTTCGACTGACTATCTGTCGAGCGTTCGAACGATTCTCACGGACGGAGTCCGACTGCAGGTCCGGCGCACGGGCGGCTGGAAAGGTACTGTCACGATCGACGCTGCCGTGATCGATAGCGGCGGGACCCTTCGGCGTGTTGTGACGGTCTACAATCCCCCATCGACGCTTCAACCAGGAATCAACTCACTCTCGAGACGGGCTACCGGATTCACCGACGTGCGTCTTTTCCACGCGCAGGACGGTGGGGAAATCGAGCTTATCGGCGGCGAGCCGGTCATGGTCGCAGGGCTGGAGACAGCCGCCTATCTCTCGCTCTTCGGCGGGAACGAATCAGACAGTGGCCTGCCTGGCGACGATCTCAAGCAATGGTGGGGTAACTTCGGCGAGGCTGAGCCAGCCCGACGCTATCGCAGCGAGACGCAGCACTTGCTGGCGACCTTGCCGCCCACGACGGGCAACCTCCGCCGCCTGGAGTTTGCCGTCCGCAACGATCTCGCCTGGCTGATTGCGCGCAAGCGCGTGGCGTCGGTCGATGTGCGGGCGAGCATGCCTGCGCGGAACCGCGTGCAGCTCGCGGTATGGTGCGCACTTGTGCCGGGTGAGCAGACGATCACGTTCGCGCACGATCAGGCCTGGGGTGGATGATGAGCCAGCCGATCCCGACGACGCAGCAGCTCGCAGACGACTACATCGCGCAGGTCGACGCGTCGGTCGAGCAGAGCACGCCGTTTCTGGACAAGGCCTACACGCGTGTCGTCGCCAAGGTGCAGGCGGGCATGAACGTGCTGCTCTACAAGTACGCGAGCTGGATCGTGCTCCAGATCTTCGTGTCGACCGCGAGCATGCGCGAGACGGAGATCCTCGGGAGGATGGTTCGTCCGCTCGTCGAGTGGGGTCGCCTGATCGGCGTGGGGGATCCGATCGCTGCGACTCGCGCCGAGCTGCAGGTCGCGATCAAGGTACAGAGCCAGAGTGCAACCCCGCTGGCGGCTGGCGCGCAGCTTATCTACCCGGCGACGGGTGTCGTCTACGTGACGACTGCGCCGGTGTTGCTGGATGCTGCCTCCGTGGTTGCCACGGTGCGCGCGTCGAGCGACCAGCAGGGGGGCCACGGAGAAGGCACGGTCGGCAACGTGCTGGCCGGCGCCACCCTGCAGTTCGCCAATCCCCTTCCGAACGTGGCGCGGGACGTGGCTGTCCTCGCCCAGGTCGTCACAGGTGCCAACGCGGAGAGTGATGCGGCCTATCGAGGCCGGGTGATCCGTCGCTGCCAGCGCAAGCCCCAGGGAGGCGCCGTGGCGGACTATGCCGTCTGGGCAGAAGAGGCGGCGGGCATCACGCACGCGTACGTCTATCGGGGCGCACCGGGCGAGGTCGATGTGTACGTCGAAGCCACCCCTGAGAGCTCGGGCAGCGAGGACGGGGTACCCACGGTCGCGCAACGCAGCTCCGTCGACGATCTCATCCAACTCGACGTTGCGGGCAAGGCCACGCGGCGCCCGGTGAATGCCGCGGTCAACATCCTGCCGATCAGACGCGCAAGCTTTGATGTGCGCGTCACCGGCCTCGAGGGCGACGCAAACACGAGGCAGTCGATCGAGGACGCGCTCGACGAGTACCTGCGGACGCGTGAGCCTTTCATCACGGGGCTGTCGATTCTGCCGCGGAGCGATCGCGTCACCCTCGCGGCGGTCTCCGGGATTGTCGATGACGTGGCGAGCTCGCTCGGTGGATCCGTCGCGGCGGTCACACTGTCGTTCGCAAACGAGACGATCCCCGCATACACCCTCGGGCAAGGTGAGAAGGCCAAGCTCGGTTCCATCGTCTTCGTCTGATCGAGGTTCGCTCGTGGCCATCATTCCCAAGTCGAAGTACCCAGCACAGACCGAAGTCAACGACCCCGGCTACCCGAATGGCAAGGCGCGAAACGTAGGGACGCCTGGTGATGGCAGCGGGACGCCCTGGGAAGCGGACCTGGTCAACGACATCTGGGGGTTTCAGCAGGCCCTGCTCGCCGCAGGCGGCTTGGCTCCATCGAACACGCCCGATAAGGTTGGCGCGTCGCAGTACCTGACCGCGGTCAACAACATCGTCAGGGCCGCGACTAGCCTGCTCGCGGGGACCCTGTATCAGACCGTCAGCTTTCTGGAAAAGTCCTATCAGTGGAAGGGGAGCCACGGCTTTGCGGAGAGCGTCGGCGTGTTCGATGCGTTCGTCGTCGGTGGCGACACGAACGAAATCACCTACGGAGATGACCTTGGCAGCGCGCGACCGCGCCTACGGACCAGGATGCTGCCGATTCTGAATGGGAGGGAGGGACTACAATCCGCGCAATGGAGCCACCTCGCCATTCTCGGCAATCCATCATCGATAGTGTCCGTGGTCGACAACGCAGTATTGGTCTTGAGCTTCAACCTGCCGCATGAATCAAAACTAACTCGTGTCCGAGTTGCGCTAAGCGATGGGCACGGCGCCGCATTCGACGTCCAGGCGAATCAGATTCGGACAGCACTCAGCCCGCCCTACCAAAACGCAGGGACCACCCTGGGAACAGACACGCAGACATTCGCAGCAGACGGGCTCATTTCGATTGATACGAGCGCGACGGCGCTTCTCACGAATGGCGCGCAGGACGTGTTTCAGGTGACTCTGGTTGCCCATGCAGCCGCGCAAGCGATTACATTCTGCGAAGTGCAGTTCGCCGATCCAGGGCCCCGGAACTTTTGATGTGCTGCGGCAGGTTCGACCTGACCTTCGTGACCGTGCCGCGCAGATCGAAGTGCAGCTTGAGGGATGTGTTTTCGATCGCGACCATGGAATCGCGCTGATCCTTCTCGGCGTCGAAGTGCTCGAGCGCGCGGGCTTCGGACTGCCCGCGATTAATGTTCTGTTCGAGCAGATGATGGCAGTGCCTACCGAGGTCGACCCACGGACCGACACGCGAGGCACGTAAGGTGTAGGCGCACGAGAGAGGTTGCTGATGCTCTTCTTCCGGATCTACCAGCACCTCCTACCGCAGGCGACCGCCTGGCGGCTGACGATCGAGACCACTCTCCGGCGGTACTGGCTCGGGCTGTCGGCCGCGCCGGCGGACGTCCGGGCGCACCTTGACCAGACGTGGCGCGGGATCTTCCCGGATGCGACCGACGAGCTCGCGCTGTGGGAGCGGCAGTTCGGGCTGCTGCCTGCGGCGACCGAAGCGGATCGACGGCTGCAGCTTGCCGTGACGTGGGCGGCACAGGGTGGGCAGTCCCCGAGCTATCTCGAGGGGCTCGTCCGATCGGCGGGCTTCGACGTCTACCTCTACGAGTGGTGGACATCGGGCCCGCCGTACATGGCACGTGACCCTCGCACATACACGACGCAGCCGGAGATCGGGACCGTCCAGTGTGGCGAACCGCTCGCGCAGTGCACGGCGGCCGAGATGCTGCCGCCCGACCCGCTGCCCGACGGAGTCACGCTGTCGGATCTGTACCCGCAGTGCAATCGCTTCCTACGGAACGAGCCAGGGTACCTGGTCAACGACAACCTCACACCGAATGCGCCGCCCGGTGTCCCCGACGACCCCGATGCGTGGCCCTACTTTGTCTACTGGTCGGGCTCGCCGATCAGCGTGAAGGCGCAGGTCCCTGCAACTCGTCGTGCGGAGCTCGAGCGCATGCTGCTGAAGTACTGCCCTGAGCACTGCTGGATCGTGACCCACGTCGACTACGTCTAAGGGGAAACCATGGCCAATGAACGCAGCTCGATCCGAATCGGACCCTTTCATCTCGGCTCGGGTGGGCCGAACCAAGCTCTTGCGAGCGCGGAGAGCTTCTCGATTCCGAGCAGTGGGCAGCTCACGGTGCAGTGCGTGGTCTATGACAGCACAGGTGGCAAGACGGCCGCGCCGACCGACGCGCCAGCGGGGACCTTTCAGCTGTGGATCAGCGGCGACGACAAGGAACCGTTCACCCGCGTCACCGAAGCGGACGGGGCGGAGGGTCTTGGTCGCTTTTCGCTGACTGGGAACAACGTGCTGTTGAATGCACTGGTCAACTTCGAGAACGTGCCAGGTGTCCGCGCCAAGCTGCTTTTTGTCCGCACCGCAGGTGGCGCCGCGGGCGCGAATGCACGGTGTCAATTTTTGATCTCGAGAGGCTGATCCATCATGCCGAATCTCGCGAAGAACCTCGCTGCCCCGAGTGGTACCAGCACCGGCGGCGGGGGGGCGGTTGATTCCGTCTTTGGTCGCACTGGCGTTGTGCTGCCGGTAGCAAACGACTACGCCGCGTCGGAAGTTCGAAACGACTCGGGGGTGGATGGCAACACGGTTGCCGAGGCCCTTGCAGCGCTAGCAGCGACAAGTGGGGATGGCACTGGCGCCAGCTCTTCGGACGACATCACCAATGAGTCCGATGTCGTCGGCGCGACGGTCACTCTCGCGCTCAATACCTTGAACGCAGACATCGCGTCTGCAGTTGTCGGCGGCAACGTCGGGTCCGATGCCGTCGCCAACGAATCGACTGTCACGGGGACGACCGTCTCGGATGCTCTGGAGTCACTAAAGACGAGTATTGGTACCACTGGCGGCAGTAGTAGCTCCGACGACGTCTCGAATGAGTCGGCCGTCACGGGCGCGACGGTGACTGTAGCACTCAACACGCTCAACGCGCGACCGGCTGGTGGCGAAGTCAACCAGGCAGTCAACACCTCCCTCGTAACCGCTGGCCAGGCGTCAATTATCAGCGGCAAGGTCGGCACGGACCTCGTCTTTAAAAAGCTGCGCCGAGGTGCCAACATCATCTTTGACGCCATCCCCGATGAAGTGATGATCGGCGCCGCGATCATCGCGGGCCGCACCCTCGCCATCACGCTGACCGGGCCAATGGACGCCGACTCCAGCGGGTCAGTGGTGGACGTGTCCGCCATTGCCTTCAGCGCGGCTACTCCGCAAACCGTGCTTGGCTTGGCGAGTCCTGGCCCCGACGGATACGTCCGCACTTACCTCGTCTACAACCCCGGCAACGTGCCGATCACGCTGAAGCACTCGGCCTCGACTTATGGCGCAGGCTCAAGCTTCGCGGGTCCCGGCAACGCGGACTATTTGCTGAAGCCGAATGCCGTCGTCATTGTCACGAAGGCTGACCAGGTCACGCCGTTCGTGATCCGTCCGCTCGCCACGCAGGCGGATCTCGTGGTGCCGGTGCCGAGCGTGTTCGGCCGGACCGGCGCGGTGGTTCCCGTCGCAGATGACTACCTCGCATCGCAAATCAAAAATGATGCTGGCTTTGGTGGCGCCACGGTGGCCACGGCGCTCAACGCGCTCAACGCCAAAGCCATCCCCACGGGCTCCAGCGACCTCGCGAATCAATCAAGCGTGACGGGCGGCGGCGCTACCGTTACGACCGCGCTCAACGCATTGCAGACTGCGGTCGCAAGCGCTGGCGGCAGCGACGTTCTCACGTTCAATGACCAGACCGGCACCGCCTACACGTTCGTGCTGACCGACGGCAAAAAGGACGTGCTCGTCCGAGGCAGCAACGCTGCATCGCAGACCTTCACCATCCCGTCGAACAGCACGGTACCGTTTCCGATCGGCACCGTGCTCGGGCTCCTCTGGTACGGCGTAGGCCAACCATCGTTCGCGATTGCCGGCCCTGACACACTCAACCCTGCTGGCACGACGCTCAAGCTGCGGCAGCGAAACTCGATTGCCTACGCAACGAAGATGACCGCCACGTCATGGATCGCGTCGGGAGACCTGGCCTGATGCGACCCGGCTATGCCCGACGACCTGCCGGTGCCAAGGCGTTGCGGCCGAATTTCCACTTCTCGGCAGCCCAGGCAGTGACGGATGGGACCAACCTGATCTCGCTGCCAGACTTAATCGGCGGCGTCTCTTCGCTAGTCGTCTCGGCTGGCGTGATCGCGGCACCGGCACCGGATGCGCTGTTCAATGGAGCGCCCTCGATCGCGTTCACGGGCACGCAGCACGTGACCTCGGATGCGCCCGTTTCCTTTTTCACGTTCATGCACGACGGCAGCAGCTGCGAGATCGCGCATGTCCTGGTCAACACGGCGGCGGCAGGAAACACGCGGGTCGTCTCCAGCACGAACATGGGGTCGGCCGGCCAAGGCCACCTCATGTCGCACCACACGACCAACGATACGTATGTCGCCGTCACGGACAATGCGGGCACGCTCATCGCGCAAACGCTGATCGCGACTGGCGTCGGCAAGCCGGGCTATCCCGGCGTTCCCTACCTGTTCAATTGGCATGGTCAAAAGTTCTACGGGAACATGCAGGAGAACGTGCAGCACGTGAACGCGCTGTCACAGACCGTACTCGCTGGCGCAGACCCGCCGTATCTGGGCACGGCAGGACCCTTCCGCCTCGGCGCGCGCAACAGCACGGCGGCGGGTGGACCGGGTAGCAGCTTCGGTCAGTTTCGCTGGTGCGAAACGTTCATTTTCAGCCGCATCCTGAACGCGTACGAGCGCGAGCAGCTGCGCGACTACGTGCAGCAGACGTACGGCATCGACGCGCACGCCTTCTCATTCAGCAATGCCGAGAGGCAAGTCCTCGCGCTCGATCCTTACTCCTGGCTGCGCCCTGACTACGTCACGATCGCGGCCGGCAAGGTAACCGAGCTGAAGGAGCTTTCTGGCAGCGGTGGGCTCTGGCCGCAGGCTACGACCACGCGGCAGATTGCAACGCCTGCGCCTGATGTTGAGTTCAACAATCAGCCCGTGGGCATTTTCACGGGTGCAGCAGCGCAAAGCTATCAGTACAGCCTGCCGACGTTCTCCTGGTCGAACGTAATATCCGGCCTCAGCGGCGGCGAGCATTGGCACGTGCTCGCGCCTACGGCAGCAGCCGCGTTCACGCTGCATCAAGTCGGCGGATCCGCCACCACCGATCCTCGGTACCTCCACAAGCTGGACCTGACGACGGGCGGAAGCTTGCCGGTGATTGGCGGCAACTCCGGTGCAGTCGTGGCGCCAGCAGGTGGATCGGCAGTCGTGCTGAATGCCCCCACGTTCGTCGGCATGTACTACCAGAAGAACCGCCCCGGCAACGAGTGGGCGTCCTATCACAAGCGGACATTGCTGGCCTCGGGGAACGGGCTCACCGCCCCTGGTGGGAACGCTGGCTACCCCATGATGCTCGGCGCGTCTACGACGGCCGGCGCGACGCCCGCTGCGATGAGGTGGGCCGAGTCGATCTTCTTTCGGAAGGTGCTGACGGATGTCGACCGTCAAATTTGGTGGGACTACCTCGCGCAGCGCTACGCGATGTCGGCGTGAAGGAGGCAGTCGTGAATGCAGACATGGTGGGCCGAGAATGGCGAGACGCTGACCAAGAGCGCAGGCGGCGCGCTGGCGGCCGTGGTCACGCTAGGGTTCGCGTTGCTCAAACGTGGGGCAGACAAGCGCCTGCAGAAGGCCGACAAGAGTCTGCCGCCGCCGACCCTGCCCCTGCCGCCGCCCGCGCCTGTGCGCCCGAGCGCGCCCGCGAAGTCGTTCGCGGCGCCCGAGCTCGCGCTGGTCGCGTTCAACGTCATCGGGAACGTGCAGCGCGAGGCGCTCGAACTGCGTGCGCAGCTTGCCCAGCTCGAGCGCGAGAACGCGCAGCAGGCGACGGCCATCATGGGATTGCGCATCGAGAACGACGAGCTGCGACGAGTCATTGCGGGGGGGACACATGGACAACCTGACATCCGAGGACGCGACCACGCTCCTGGCGGCGGCGGCCATCGCGATCACAGCGATCTTCGCGCTGCTGAGCGTCGCCGCGATTTGGCTCGCCAAGAAAGCGCTCGCGAAGTTCTCGGAGGTGACCGGCTTCAAGGTCGAGGCGCAGCAGGAGGCGACAATCATCCGGGTGGTTCGCCGCGTCATCGCCTACGCTGAGGAGCAGGCCAACAAGCTCGCCCGCGGGCTCATCAAGATCGGCCCACGCAACGGTCGTGAGAAGCTCGAGCTGGCCAAGTCTGCCGCGCGCTCGAGCGCGCCACCGGGGCTACTCTCGGACGTGAGCGACGAGAAACTCGAGCTGCTCATCGAGGCTGAGCTGCAGAGCATGCGCCCGGCCACGCCCACGCCACTTCCGTTGCTATCGCCGAGTCGCTTCCCGCCGCCGTCGCGGATTCCTGGCGAAGGCAACCCCGTGGAGCCGCTCGAGTACGCCGACACGGGCCGACCGCCGAAAAGGGGGCCGCTGTGAGCTTCCTCGTCTGCACCCCGGCACACGCGCGTGTTCTGCGGCGCGCGCTTCGCTGTGCGGAGGGTCTACCTGTTCGCGTGGAATCGTCTGATCAGACGACCTACCCGAGCGACCTCAAGCTCGACGACAGCGGCGATCCCGTCGCGGCGCCGGGATGGATCACCGAGGCGACCGGCGAGTACATCGAGGCCGGCGACCTGGCCGCGCTGGAGATCTTGCCCGCGCTCGAGCGGCACCTCGCCGCCGTCATCATGGTCGACGGCCAGGCAGTCGAGATGCCCACCGAGGACGAGCTCGTCGAGGAGGCCGATTTGCCGCCCGAGCTGCAAGGCGCGCTCGCGGCCCGACGTGAAAGGAGCAAGCATGTCTAAGCTCAAGCGCGCGCTAGGTGCGGCAAGCGGTGCGGTGGGCGCCGCGCAGGCGGCGTACGAGGTCGCGGTCACGGTCGAGGGTCAGCCCGTCCGTGCGCGGACGGAGCCTGCGTCGATCCGGATCTTCGGCATCCCGGTATTCGAGCGTGACGGCGAGCTCGACCGCACGTGGTTCGGGGTCATCAAGCGCGGCAAGAGTAAGGTCGCCAAGGCCGCTCTCGAGAAGGAAGCCATCGCCGCCGCTGCTCGAGGCGAGCGCAAGTGATGCCGCAGTCGCGCATGCTCTGTCTCGTGCCCGACCAGAACACGGTGGGCAAGAGCGATGCGACGGGTGCGTTCTTACCCGAGGCGCGCGCGTTCGCTCGCTGTCACGGCCAGAACCCCGACGCGATCATCGCGCGCTTCCCTGCGCGTGAGCTGTTCCTGCGCCGGCGTGCGGTCTGTGTGCGCGCGATCGAAAGCGCTGCCCCGCTCGACGTGCTCGCCTTCTTTTGCCACGGCTGGCGGGACGGGCTGCAGGCCGGTTGGCAGCGGAACACCATTCTTCATCTGGCCCGGACCCTCGCCCAGCAGGCGGCGCGCGATGCACATGTGGTGCTGTACGCCTGTGACACCGGCCGCGACGTCGACGAGGCGCGAGAGGACGACAGGGAACCCGGCCCGGGTGGCGATGGCGGCTTTGCGGACGAGCTGCGCGACGCGTGCGAGGCGCTCGGGCGGCAGGTCACCGTGGTTGGTCATGCGACGCCGGGACACTGTACGTGGAACTCCTACGCCAGACGCTTCGTGCCCGGCTGCGGCGGCCGCGGTGGGCAGTGGTTCGTCGAGCCCGCGTCGCCGCTGTGGCTGGCGTGGGTACGCGCGCTGCGCGAGCCACGGGGGACGCTCAGGTATCGGTTCTGGGGGATGACGCCGGCGGAGATCGCGGCCGAGCTCGGCGGGAGCGAGGGGAGCGGCCCGTTGGTCGCGTGAAAACGCGAATGTCCAGACTAGACATCAACCCGCAAACTCGCCTGTGGATAACTTCTCTAAGTGGGGCTCCGCGCCGGAGCAAACACCTCTTACCAATGAGCCAAGCAACTTATTGAATCTGCTCTATTCATACGTTTTTAAGAACCCCCCGAACGGCAGTTCCTTCGCTGCTCGGTTAAATGTGAGCAAGAAGTGGACAAACATGTGGACTAGTGTGGAGACGCCGTAGAGACGCCTGTGGACAACGATAAGTCCCCACATTTCAAGGCGCTAGCTGCGCAAGAAACCGTGCCTGGAACCCTTGACCAGTAAGGAGTGATCCCAGACAACTATGTGGGCATGACGCGCGCTGGTCGATTCGGCCATGTCGTCGACTGAAGGGGGAACAAGCCATCGAGCAAAAACTCACGGCTTAAAAAGCAAGAGAGCCCGCGTTTGCCCGCGGACTCTCTGTGACTGAGCAAGCGCCTTGTGGGTACCCGCATCGTCGCGTCACGGCTTCGATGATGGTGTCCGCTTGGCCGAAGGTCAAGCTGCGGACGGGGGTAGGACGCGCGGGGCGCGTGACCGTTCGCGGCCTGTTGTGGCGTGCCGCCTGTACGGAGGCGCCCGACCACAAGCCCTTGTGGCGTAGGGAGCACAATGTCGAAGCGTAGTGGCGGCGGGGGCGCGGGCGCCCCCAAGACAAAGCTGACCAAGTCTAAGGAAGTTCAGCTTGCTGACATTCACCAGAAGATGGTCTTTTGGGACGGCGTCTGGGGAACGACACGCACATTCATCACATGGATCGGAGTGGTCGGTTGTGCGTTCTGCGTCTATCTTTCGGCGAAGGAACTCGCGGGTCGTCAGACCATCACGTTTTTCCAAGTCCTCGGTGAAATTCGAGCGGACCAATGGATCGCGTACATCGTGGCTACAGTGAGTTCGACCGCTTCTGCGATCCTGCTGCGCACTAACCGACGTCTTGCCAAACAGAGACCTGAGTACGCAACGGAACTTGAGCGGCGCCTCGACCCAATGCGAACATCGAGTGGCCTAGACGAGACGGGCAAACCCCGGCCGGAGGATAAGGATGGAGGCTAGACTGACAGCGACAGCCATTTTGACTGCCGTTTCAGTTTTGGCTTTGTTCAGTGCCTGGCGCTGGTGCTACCTGCCCGCAATCAACGCGGCGTTCCGACAGGACCTCTTTGCACTTCGTCGCGAGCTCTTCCTATATGCCGCCGATGGCAATATCCCATTCAGCTCGCCTGCCTACACGCATCTTCGATACGTACTGAACGGGTCACTCCGCTTCGCGGAGCGGATGACTCTTGGCAGAGTCCTCTTCACGATCGCGATGACGCCACAATCTCTGTGCGAAACAGAGAGCGCCGCACTCATCGCTCAGATCGACGACTCCGGCGTGCGCGCGCGACTTCAGGACCTGCACTCTCGCTTCGGAGAAGTGGTCGGACGTCATATGCTACTTGGATCGCCCCCGCTTGCTTTGGTGATATTTACCGTGGCCATCGGATTCGTCGCGCTCACCTCACTGAGCCGAGCAAAGAAGGAAGCGGTCGCTCGAATTCAGAGAGTCGCCGAGCGTCTCTCAGAGACTGGTGGTGGTGGTAGCGCCTGCAACGCGCCATAGAGGCGCGGCCTCACCCACTCCCCGCCTCCACCACCCGCACGACCCACCCCTCAATCCGCCAAACCCCGAAGCTCGCGCAGTACCCCCCGCCGTCCATCAGCTCGAGCGTGATGCGGCCGGCCGGCGTGATGACGTCGAAGGTGGTGCGCCCGAGTTCGAGGCGGCGGACAGTCCAGCGTGCGGAGGGGGCGGGCATGCTGGCGGGTATCGGCCTGAGCGAGAAGTCGTTGCTACGGGCAGCTCCTACTCCTTGGGCGCATCCCGCGTCGGCGCTTCCTTCGCTGGCTCCTTCGCTGGCGGTGGAGGCGGCGGCGGAGGGGGTGCCCAGTCGCGAAAGCGCTTGGGATCAGCTGAGTCAGCGCGCTTCCCGCTGCCGCCGCGGTCTTTCTTGTCGCTCATGACAGAACCGCGCCTCGGACGCGCTCGACGACCGGCATGATCTGCCCGATGAGCCGGTCGTCCTCGAAGCGGGCACCGCGCACGATGGCCGCGCGGACCCGCTCATCGAGCTTGTCAAAAGCGGCCCGCGCACCCGCTGTCTCGCCTCTCTCGTACTCGGCCCACAGTGCGTCCCACCGTGCGCTGATCTCGACCCAGTCTTGGCACAGGCGCTCCGCATCGAGCGCGTCTCGGCGAAAGTCCCACGCGCTGCTGATCGCCGTGAGCGCTACCGCCAACACGGCCAGTGTCAGCGATGCCGGCCTTCCAGCCGCCTCAGTCGCGAGGTTGAGCGCCGCGGCCGATGCCGCGATGACGCTGCTCGCGCTCAGCCAACGGTGACGGCTCACCGCGCGCGCGACGAGCTTCTTGTAGAAGCGCTTGTTCATCTCCGCATCGAGCATGTGATCCCAGATCTCGCGCCGCATCGAGTCCATGCCCGACAAGGTAGTACAGGTCTCTCGGCCGCTGGCGGGTATCAGCGCGAGGGCGGCGGGGTTGCGCGGGCGCAGGCGAGGGCCGACGGTAATTAGACCGCCGACCCTCAAGCCACCCGATGAACCCGGGCTCACCTGGTGGCCACGATGACGGTACCACTAGCCGGGAGGGGATTCGGGCTCCGAAGACGCACGGTTCTCGTCCCGCAGGTACTCGCGGTAGAAGTAGGGATCCGCCTCGACGTCCAGGGGAGACTTCCCATGGATCACACGTCGTGATGCCCAACGCGCCAACGGGTCCACGTACAAGCTCGCGAGAAGGCCGAAGAGCCCTCCGCCCGCGAACAGCGCAGCCATAGTCTCGATGGTTCCTTGACCACTCATCGCTACCTCGTGATGCGGACCTTGCCGGTCGGCGCTTCGACGCAAAAGCGGTGCAGCTTGCGTAGGAACTCCGTCGCGGACTCCCAGTCGCCCCACCCATTCGTCGCGTCGAACCGTCTGAGGTCACGGCTTGCCGTCACGTCGATGCGGGCCAGCGCGCTCCGGAGCCGAGCGGCGGCCTCCGGCGCGGCGAGCCTGTTGAGCGTGATCAGACCGTCCGCCGGACCGGCACCCAAGATCGCGTCGCGTGAATCACAGCGCGCGGTGGGGTCGACGAACTCCGTGCCGTCGAGCGCCCATGCGAAGAAGGCGCCCATGTTACTCGTGTAGTTCGCCCAGCGCTGGGACCCCTCGTCGTCGTCTCCCTCGACTTCCACGTAGACATCGAAGCTCATGGGTCAGCCACCACCGACGGGTGCGCTTCTGTCATGGAGCCAGTACACGGCGTGCGGCAGCGCGCGCAGTCCGGCCACGTTGAGCGCATCAGCGAGCGGCAGCATCGGATGAATCACGCAGTTGTGGATCACGCACTTGACCCACCAGATCGTGGTTCGGTCACTCATCAGGCGCCTCCTCAGGACCTGATCGTCCCACACCTGGCGAGCGTGGGGCAGTCTCGCTGCGCTTGGCCATCTCGAGGTCGCGCAATACCGCCTCCCAGTCAGCCATCACCAGCTCGCAGTCGCTACGCTGCCGTCGCCGGCGATTAATCGCCGAGCGCCTGGGCTGCGCACGCAACGAACCACCGAAGTCGAACAGCCGTGCCGCTCCGAAGAGGATGCTCCTGAGCTGTTGCTTGGTCTTCACGCGCGCCCGACTGCTACTTCACGCGCCGGATGCATGCGGGATGAAAACCGACGACGCGACGACCCCCTGCATCGATCTCCCCGCACACCGCCGACGTGACCACCAGCATCTCACTCGTCTTGCTATCCTGGCGATCGCAAATTCACGAGAGCGGGAACACTGCAGGCTTCACTCGTCCGAGACCAACGTGCACCGCGCCGGCGATTGCTCCTGCCACGGCTTCGCGAAGATTCATGCGGAGAGCGCTGCCGTCGAGAGGCTCTGGCGATTCGAAGTCCCGCGGGCGCGTCGAGTCGACGGAGACGATAGCGAAGGGCTCGTAGGAGTCGGGGTCGCTTGCGCGTGGAACCGCACTGGGAACTGGAAATGCCCAGACTGAGCGGACATGCCGCATGTGTGAGCTCCAGTGGAGCGTAGAGTTTGCTCCCCACGTTCGCCATTGCGCCTCCCAAGAAGCGTGACGATCTTGGTCGCTGCCAGGGTAGTCGCTCTGCGCATGGATCTCGCCACTATAGATCTCGCGTGCGCTTTCCCAGCACTTGCCGACGAACACTTCGCCACACGAGAACTCCGGGGAGCGAGCGAACCCTTCATCGCCGGGCGACAACCATCGCGAAGGATTTGCCGATGTCACGCGGCAGATTGGGTACATGCGCGGCACGCTTTCTTTCGACCGCTTTGACGGCGCGAAAGCCGTCGCGCGAATCGTCGGCTCGCCACCGATCAGCGGCTCGCCCACCGCCAGATATGAACCAACCAGCGACATCAGCGAGTCCGCCATCGTCTGCTGAAGAAGCGTTCTGCCCTCAATCCGCGCGGCCAGCCAGTCCGCAGCGCTCGGTGCCCAAGGAGCTAGCGCCGCCACACCGGCCTCCCAAAAACGATGATCACCAGCGTTCAGCAGGACGACGCTTCCAGCGGTAGCGCTGCCCAGCGCGACTTCCTTCCACCGCCAGAACCAATTGTCAGTGACTCGCATCGGGAGACTGATTTACACGCGCCGGATGCTCTTCGCACGCATCAGAGCCGCATAGAACGGGTTCGCGCGCGGCGCTGGTTGCGGCTTCGGGGCGGTCGTTGGGGTCTCGAGGTTTTGCTCCTGCGCGCCCTCAGCCGTGCCTTCGTGTCGCGATTCCCGCGACTCGGTGTCCCCATCCCGTTGGTCGTCCTTCGCGTTCGACACGGTCTTCCGTTACTCGATCTGGATCACCAAGGCAACCTTGTCGCACACAAAGAGCGCACTCACGGCCAGTCTGCGAACTGCGGGAGAGGGTCCTTCGTCCCGGGCATCAGCTCGCCCCGCGCGCGCAGGGATTGCCGGTAGAGTTCATCGATGAGGTGCTGATCGGTCTTGCTGTCCGGCGGTGTGAGCCAGGCAGTGCAAAACGGCTGGCGGCCTCAGTGCCCGACGGCGAGGAGGACCTGAGCGCGGCTGCGCGCCCTGCCGCCGCCGTTCAAGTTCTCGTCGCGTTCGTCCGAAGCCCTCTTCAAGGGTGGCAACGATGAAGCGATTGATGTGCGTGGGCTTGCTCGGGCTGGTAGCCGTGGCGTGCGTGGACGAGCTCGCGGAAGGCGCGGGCGAGGTCCTGGTCGATGCAGGGCAGATGCTGCGTGATGCCGGTGCGGCCCTGGTGGACGCGGGCGACGACGTGGCGCGCGCGCAGGGTGAGGACGCTGGACCCGCAGCCGCGCCGAAGAGCGAGACGGTCGAGGTCGCGTGCGACAAGCGCTACGAGCGGACGGTGACGACCTACTACGATGCGGTTGGTGACTCGCCAATCGGCGAACCCGAGCATCAGGTCCGTTGGTATGCCGGGGTCGCGATAGACACGACTGCGATCACCGGCATCGACGTTCTCCTTTGCGACCTCGAGCAGATCGATCGTGTGCCCTGCGATGGCCGTACCGACGGCGGGTTGAGGTACGTCTGCGACGGTAACTTCCCAGCGGAGGCGCGCTGTGTCATGGGGACGGCCGAGATCGTAGACGGCGCAGTGAGGGCACCTTGTGGTTACGCCGGTGCTCACCACAAGTCTGCTCGCTTGACCATACGTCGCTAGGCCAGCGCTTAGGTGTCGACCGCGCTCAAACGGCACGCCGAAACCGGGAAGTGCTTCAGCCGATGATGCTCGGAGCGGACCAGATTTTCCCCCACCCACTTCCCCCACCCGAGCCGAAACTCCACACCACGCCATAACGAGCCAGCGGCTTCGGATGTGCGGATTTGCCGCAATAAATAGGGTGTCGCTTGGCGTGGAACGGCATGCCGTTGACATGGCCGCTCATATGGTTGTCTCCAATTCCATTTTATTTCCGAGCCTTTGATGCGGGGGGTAGGGCGTCTCCCCCACCTTTTCCCCCACCCGGGGCCTCGGAGCGTAGCTTCTGCTCGAGCCGCGCCGCGAAGTCGACGATCTCGGCCTGGGGCACGTGGGTGTAGTGCTCGGTCATCTCGACGGTCGCGTGGCCGACGAAGTCCTGCAGCATGCTGCGCTCGGCCTTCTGCCCGGTGAGGGCACGGGCGGCGAGGTTCTGTCCCTCTACCTGAGCGAGCGTGATCATGGTGTGGCGCATGGCGTGGGTCACACAGCGCCAAAGGACAACCCCCGTGGCGTCCATGGCGCGTCGGTACGTATCACGCGTGGTCGAGTAGGTGTAGAGACAGTCGGCCCGGCGGCGGTTGGCCGCGTACGGGGCGGGGAAGCACCACTCGTCGATGCCGGCGCGACCGAGGTGGACCAGACGCCGGCGGTGGGCCTGCAGGATGCCGAGCCAGGTGGGGCCGACGGCAACCTCGCGGGCTTCGCCGTTCTTGGGCGTGCCCATCTCGCCCTCGTACTGGGCCCGGCGGATGGTGATCAGGCCGGTGTGCATGTCGATGTCCCGCCAGCGCAGCGCGCTCACCTCGCCAAAGCGACAGCCGAGCAGGAACTGCACGCCGGCCATAACCTGCACGTCGGGGTTGTCGGCGTAGAGGGCGTCGAGAAAGCGGTTGAGCTCGTCGGCGCTCATGGTCTTGCGCTTCTTGGGCGCGTCCATCGCGGCGAGCAGTTCGGCGCCCGTCTTGCGCGTCTTGCGGCGCACCGTCTCGAGCGCGACGTTGTCTCGCACGTAGCCCTGTTCTTTGGCCCACGTGAAAAGCGAGCGCATGGCGACTCGGATCTGGATCGCCGTCACGTCGGACACCTTGGCCTGCGCGATCACACGCTGGAGCTCCTGCGGCTGGATCTCGTCGAGCGGGCGATCGTCACCGAGGGCGGCGCGGTACTTCTTGAGGTGGGAGCCGTAGGGGACGCGGGTGCCCTTGCGAAGTGTGGCAAGGAAGGCGTCGCACGCGGGGCCAAGCGCGATGCGATCAGTGATGCGGTTACCGAGCTTCGTCTGCACGGCTTCCTCGAGTCGCCGCGCTTTCTCGATAAGCGCCTCGGCCTTCGAATCGGCCAGGATGATGGCGGTCGTGTCGACAATGAGCTTGCCACCCTGCTTCTTGCGGAGGGTAGCTTCGTACTTGAGCTTGCCCGCCTCGCGGCCGAGAAGCTTCAGGCCGTCACTACTCTTGGGTTTGGCTTTCTTCGACACGGGTACTCCTGTCATCCCACTACGCGCTTGCAGAACGCGTCGAGCGTCTGCCGCGAGAAGCGATTGCCCTTCATGCCGCCACCGCGCTGCCCGCGATGATCTGGCGTGAGCTTTCCGCGAGCGACGGCCGTGCGCAGGCTGCTCACCGTCGTCCCCAGGTACGACGCCGCCTGCTCGGTGTCGAGGTAGCCCTCCGGCTGATGCTTCTGTGCGCTGAGCGCCTCGCAGACGGCATCCTTGACGAGCGAGTGCAGCTGCTCCTGTGTCAGCGTCACCACCAGCGTGTTCGGTTCCATTTGCTTCGCCGCTCCCATCGTTCCCTCCCCATCACTTCAAGCCCAGTTCCCCCACGCCTGCCGCGCCCGGTCTTGCCGAACCTCACCGTGCCTCGCCGGCCGTGCCAGACCTCGCCATGCTCGGGCTAGCCGCGCCACGCCCTGCCTGCCGTGCCCTGCGATGCGTAGCCCAGGCTTGCGTTGCTGCGCCTGCGCAGCCGTGCCCTTCGAGGCCCAGCGCTGCCCCGCGATGTCCGTGCCTGCCGTGCCGCGCCTAGCCGTGCCCGGCCGTGCCTCACCACTCCGAGCCTGCCTTGCCTTGCGCTGGCATGCCCAGCCCCGCCGGCCGAGCCGGGCCCCGCCTCGCCTAGCGAGGCAAAACCTGCCCCGCCCCGTTCGACCCAGCCTGCCCGGCCTCGCCGTACCAATCCCTGCCATGCCTGCCCGACCAAGCCGTGCGCCGCCGTGTCGATCCCTGCGCTGCCTAGCGCCGCCTGCCTGACCTCGCCCAACCTACCCATGCCCATGCCTCGCCTTGCCGTGCCTGCCGCGCCCATCCACTCGCTGCCAATCCGTGCGTCGCCTTGCCTGCCGTGCCCATCGGTGCCCTGACGGTCCGAACCTCGCGCCACCTGCCGATCCGAGCCCTGCCGCACCTAGCGATGGCATGCGCTTCCTCGCCTGCGCCGCCGATCCATGCCGTGCCCGGCCGAGCCCTGCCTAGCGTTGCCAGCCGTGCCCGGCCGGGCCTTGCGGAACCTCGCGCTGCCGTGCCTGCCCATCAGCCTGTGGCCCGCAGCGCCGCGAGTACCTCCCCGCGATCGACGGCGTGCGCTCGAGCTGCGCGTTCCGCCGCGGTGAATCTGTCCATGCCGGCGCGCTCGTATTCGCGGGCGAGCTCGACGGTCGCGAGGAGCCGACTATCCGCGGCGCGGTCGACGGCCTCCGGCTTCACGAGTCGATCGAACTGTTCGAACACAGGCCGCAGCTCGACGAGGTGCGCGTAACGTCGGCGAACCACCGCGAGCTCGGCAAGCGCCTGGTGAAGCAACTGCTGCGCGCCGGGCGCGTCGATCTTGATGGTCATGCTGCTCGCACGATGGCGGACCGCCGGCACATCGGGCTGCGTGGTGTCTTCGTCGTCGTCGTCGCGCTCGTCCTCATCGTCGTCGTCATCATCATCGCCGTCCCCATCATCCTCTTCCTCGCCCTCGTCAGGTTGAGGAGCTGGTGCGGGCTTCGGCGCGGGCGCGGGTGCGTCTGGAACCACGGCGGGCGCGGCCGCGCTGGAGAACGCACTGCGGGCCGCCGGCTTCAACCACGGGCAGTTTGCCTCGCGGCCGTACTCGTTCGACGCCGACTGCACGAGCGCGCGGATGGTGCGCGGCTTGTCGTCCTCGCGCGGCAGGATGCGCACGCGCACCTTGCAGATGAGCCGATCGGCTTGCTCGATCCGGTAGGCTTGCGCGGCCAACGCATCATCCCAATTGAAGTGCGCATGGAGCGCGCTGCCCGGGTTGCGCGCGACCTCGAGGACGTGCACGGGTGCGAGCTTGCCGTCGCGGTCGAGCTCGCCGAGCTCGTCAATGGCGGACTGACTGAGATCTGGCATCTCAGCCCTCCCCGTCGATGCTGAAGGTTCCCCAGCCCATGCCCGTGAGAGACTTCTTGCTGTCGGGCCGCCCCTCGCCGACGCCGACCTGCATGCCGGCGCGCATGAGTAGGTTCGCCACATCGACCGCGGTGAACTGATCGGCGTCGTAGCGGACGCGCAAGTTGCAAGCCCACTCGCGCCACATCGGACGCGAGCGGATGTCGACCACGCCCGTTTCATTGCGCACGTGCGCCGTGTGCTGCTCGGGCGTGCCCTCGATCTTCACGATGGGCGAGCCGTCCTCGTCCAGGCCGTCGGCGAGCACGAACAGGCTCAGCTTGGCGCGCGTCATCTGAAAGCCCACCAGGCGGCAGGCCGAGATCATCGCCGCGCGGAAGCTCGCCGCCGGGATGCCGCACCAGCCCTCGGGGGCCTTGTGCTTGGCATTCTCGAACAGCGCCTCGAAGTCCTTCGGCGCGCGGGCCTTCTTCTTGTTGGTGCCGCCCTCTTGCTGCGCGGCGATCATCGCGCCCTTGTTCCAGAAGCGGTTCTGCACGTAGGGCGCGGATCCCACGATCCGAAACTCGGCGACCCGGATATCCGGCGCGGCGATGGTGATGCGCTGCTCCGGCGATGCGCTCGCCGCCGACTGCTTCGATGTGCCTTGCTTGGGCGTCTTGAGCTTGGGCGCGTCTGTCGTCTCTATCGATTTGGCCACGTGTCTTCCCCCCCTGATGATGTTGTGTCTGCAGACTCGCCAACGGCTCGAGTCGATGATCATGGTGTCGCTCAGCTCTCTTACCTGGCTCCGCGCGAGCAGTTACTCTGCAGCTGCTTGACTCGGTGCCCAGCCGCGGCGGTGTCGATTGCGCAGCACGCTTCCGACCAGCACCCCGATGCCTTCCTCGATGCTAAGCGCTGGGCAGTGCATCGAAAACGTGGCGTCGTCGCCGCAGTCCCATGAGTTCTCTCCCTTGCCGGGAAAAGGGATCTGCTCGCCCTCAAGCATGTCGATGTCGACGTGCGTCCGCGCCCGATCGAAGGCGCGTGGCAGGCGTGTGAGGCCCCAGCGCGAACGCGTGAGCTTGGCGCGTGCTCGATAGCTACGCTCTGTCATCGGCACCAGCACATCGCGCTCTTCGAGCACTTCCACCTTGCCCTGCCTCATGTGAAAGCCGAGCGGGTGCCAACTGCCGTCCACCCTTCGCGGCGTCGAAGATGACCAACTGTTCATCGGCGCGAACAGCTTCCAGTACAGCGCCGAGTCGTGGATCGATATGTCCAGCGCTCGACTCGGTCCGCGCCAGCACATGTTGAGCAAATCGATCGAGAGCCAGAACTGCGCGACCAGTGGCACCTGCACGCCCAGCGTGACGGTGTGCTCATCCTCCAACCAGACGTGCAACCCGCACGCGCCGCTACGCAAGTGGTACTCGAGACGGAGGCCCAGCGGTGCCCTGTCGTCTGTCCACACGGAAGCCGACAGAGCCCCCTCGCGAGCGCTGTCCTTGCAATGACGCGCGCGCCACTCAAGCCCGTGCCACACGCGTGCCCAACTCCACTCATCCGCGAATCTGGTCATGTCCATCCCTCCAGCGTCCGAAACTCCACCGGCCGCCCCTTGCAGTGCGCGTCCTCGATGCCCCTCCGCATGCCGCGCGAGACACCTAAGTCGGTGTAGACGACGGACTTCTCGAGGCGCGCTCCGAGCGCCAGGCCCGCGAGGATGCCGAGCTCGCGATCGTCCGGCTCACCGTCGTCGAGCACCTGGGTAAAGAGGAGATGGCTCGCAAACGGGGCCTCGCCACGCCGCAGACAGTCGAGCATGCAAGCGCGCGCATAGGCCGTGTTGCGCTCGACGTCGCCGGCGAGCGGGGATTCGAGGATGACGGTGATCATTGGCGACTCCGTTCGCGAGGGTCCAGTCCGAGCAGCAAGTCCCACATCGCGACCATCGCGCCGTTCTTGGTGAAGCCGTGCTCTTCGATGAATGCACTTTCGAGGACGTGCGCTCGCGCTACGTAGCCGCCATTCGGATCGACCCAGACTGAGAGGCTCTTGCAGCTGCCAAAAACGCGGCGAGCTTCGCCCTTGAGCCGGACGAGGGTGACGGTGCGTCCCTTCAGGCGCTCTCGCTCCAGGACGCGCCCGTGGCTGAGTAGCGTCTTACCCATGCGCCACCACCTTTCGATCTGCAGACTCGACGCGCTTGAAGCTCAGCACCCAGACCCACGGGTTGCTCGACCAGGGCGCGCGCTTGGCGTTGAGCGAGTCCCAGAGCGCTCGATAGGACTCGACGGCAATGCGATCGCTCTTCGCAAAATGGGGCTCCTCCTCGCGCCAGTCCTGAAAGAACTCGCCGTCTGTCAGGTAGTTGGGCGCGATGAGTGCAGCGTCCCAGACGTCCAGAGGGATGCCCTCCGCGCGCGCGTCCGCTTCACTGATGTCCTGCAGCCGCTCGACGCGCACGTCGGTGATCTCAAGCGTCAGGCGCGAGGCCCAGCGGGGCATGTGTAACGACGGGCGCCACTTTGGGCAGCTCGAGTCCGTCTCTGACGCGGGGCAGTCTGGCCACTCGCCGGGGTAGCGCTTACCGGGATGGTCGGCGCGATACTCGACTTCATTCTCGCGAATGTCGTCAGGCTCGTATTCGCCAGGCCAGATCAACGCGAACGTCTCGCGCACCCACAGCCGATCGCCTGGCAGTCCGAATGGGCTCGGCGGGCGATGGGCGTCGTCTTGCGTGGCAAAGACCGCTGAGATCGTTCGGTCGTCGCCGCGTACCGTCCGCCGCGTCTGCGTCTTCGCGCCCGACAGAATCGCGCTCACCATCGGCGCCGCGAACAGGATGGGCCGCTCAACCATGCCGCACCTCCCGCACCTGGCTCCGCTCGAGCAGTGCCCGCTCGCACTCGTCCAAGATCGTCCGGCACTTCTTGCAGGTGACCTCGCCGAGCTCGCGCGTGACGGCGCCGCCGCGTTCCTGGCCACAGCACGGCCGGCCATAGAGGAGGTCGGCGAAGTGGATCTTGAGATGGGTCATTGGGCCCGCTCCTTCCCGCGACGTTTCGCGGGCTCGGGCACAATCGTGATGTCCAGCGAGCCGGCCTCGACGCCGTTCCAGACTGCCGAGCGGCTGGTCACTGCTGGATCGAGGTTGTGCAGGAGTAAGCGCAGCATGTCGACGACCACGAGGAATGGGTGCAGGTCGCCCTTGAATTTGTTCGTACGCTGGATCTCGCTGACATTGATCCGGTACGTGTAAATGATGTCGCCGGCCCTCTTACGCATGGCGCTCCTTCCCGCGCCGTCGCTCGGCACTGCGAGCGCGTTCGGCAGCCCACTCGAGAACCGTCCACATCGTCTCGCCGCCAGCCCGGCGCTGTGTCCACGCGAGGCTGCGCGCGCAGACATCGCACAGGCCGTGGACGTGCTCGAAGTCGAGCTGGCGCCTAGAGGGGCGATCGCGGCAGACAGTGCACCTTTTCTTCATGGCCGGCCTCCTTGCGCGCGCGCGAGTCGATACTTCACGGTGCCGTCCATCGCGAAGATGCGAACGACCGCGCCTGTTCCGATCAGTTGCCAGAGCGCGCCTTGGATGTCGTGGAGCTGCACCGCGTCCTTGTGGAAGGGATCGTCATGGCGAACATCGCGGATGATGTTGAGCAGCTCGCCAGACGACAGCGTGCCGAACGCGGCGAGCGCTAGGTGCACGTCGCCGATCAGCGTGGGCGGGTCTTGCGCAGGCTCACTCATGGCCGCTCTCCCGGCTCGAGCTCGTCGGCGTGGTCGCGGTCGCACTCGGGGCAGAGCACGCCACTTGCGCCTGCACCGGAGTAGTACGCGAGCGTGGTACCGCACTCGCAGCGGCCTTCCTTCGCCGCAGGTTCGCACCGTGCCTTCGCCGCAGCTTCGAACCGTGCCTCCACCGCAGACCGCGGCTCGCAGTGGTCAGCTACCCACTTTAGGCTGCCCGGCTTGAGCGGCCCGCCGTGGTACCAGGCGCCAACCGCGCACGCGCCTCCTTTGGGCAGATGCTGGAACGAGATAGTGCTGACACCAGCTGCCATCAGCTCGCGCTCGACAAGCTCGTAGGCACGTCGGCGAAACTCCACCTGCGCCTTGCGGGCGAAGTCGTCGCATGCCTTCGCCGAAGCCGCGACCTTGGGGTCCTCGCGCGCGAGCTGGTCGAGGTCGGCCTGGAGTGAGACGCGCTTCTTACCCATGCGCGCCGCCTTTAGGCCGCAGCCCGTGATCGGTTCCAGCGAGCGGGCAGTAGAGGCCGTTCGCGCAGTGGTAACAGGGCATGTCGAGCGCCGCCGCGTCGCGCCGCTCTAACCATGCCAGCGAGTCGCGAGCATCGACGTCGTCAAGCAGATGCAAAAACTGCTCTCGAATCCGTTGCACGTCGTCGTCCTCAGACGGGTCAAAAGCACGGAGAATATTCTCAATGCCTGCCCGCAGTTCTTCAGCCTCGCGGCCGTGAACCTGGTCGGCGTGGACGGGACATCGATGGTCATCTTCGCCGTCGACATCCGCGAGCGCGCGGAGAGCGGCTTCGATCGCGTCGAGGGCGCGCGGCCCTTCGAACGTCATCATGTTGTGCTGCCCATCTGTCAGGACAGCTGCCCCTCGCCCGAGGGTATAGACGCCGGGCAAATGGTGTTCGTCGGTGAGATAGACGCGCTGCGCCAACTCGGTCAGCCGCGCGGTGCGCTCGTCTGCCGACTCAGCCACGCGACACCTCCTTCGGCAACGCGCGCTCTCCCACCGGGAACCAGCCGCGGCAGGTCTTGCACGTGACCTCCGCGTTGATGCTGGTGAGGCGGGTGATCTTCTTGCTGCGCGAGCTCGTTCCCGCGCCACACATCGCACGCCCATCGCCGGGATGACGCTTATGGACCTTCGGATCAGCCACGGTTGATCTCCTCCTGGCGCAGGCGATCCACCACGAGACCGATGAAGTCGTCGGCTTCGTCGGCGTCAGCAACCTTCGCGAACACGGCGTGCGCGGCGTTAAGCACGCGGGTCTCGATCTCGGCGACGAGCGCTTTGACGGCGAGGCGCGTCTGCTCTGGTCCAAGCAGCGATAGATCCCGGCTCTTGAGGTCGTGGACGACCGCGTTCCAGATGGGGATATGGGGCTCGATCATCGGCCTCTCCTCGGGTCTGGAGCCAAGCGATCGACAATGGCGAGCAGCCGTTGTGCATCCGTTGTGCGGACGTAGGGGAACCGGCCCTGCTCGCTCGCGATGATGTCCACCAGGCTCCGCTCTGCGGGTGTGAGCAAGTCTGGCGGGCGCTCGGCGGTCTCACGAATGGCCGCGGTCTTGACCAGCATGCCGCCTTGGTCCTTGACGACCCAGCCTTGTGCTTGCTGCGCAGATGTCAGTACGGGCGCGTCTGGCTGAAGCTCTGCAGGCGCTAGGACGAGCGGCCCAGCGCTCTGGTCTTCTTGCTGTGCATGGAGCCCGTCCGTCCTGAGCGTCCCCTGTGAGTCGGCCCGGCCGAGCGACCGGATCGCCGGATCGCTCGCCACTTGCGCCGTTTCTTGCGTGTGTGTCGGATGCGAGCTGTGGTCATGGGAGCCAGACCATGGTGACACGCTAGCGGCGGCGAGGGCGCGCCGCATGGTGTCGCGATGTGCCTGGCGAACGTGCTCGGGCTTGTCGCGCCAGTACCACCGCGATGCATCCAGCGCCGCCTCGACCTGCTTGTCCGTAAAGTCTTGGGGCTCGGTCATTGGTCGCCTCCTGCCGAGAAGCACGCGCGGCTCCACTTCGTCCAGCAGACCAGAAAGACAACCGCGCGCATGTACGCGAGGTACTCGTCGCGGACGGCCGGGCAGAAGCCAAGATCGACCTCCGCGTCAGACACCAGCGCCGCGTAGTCGCCCTGGTCCATGCCCACGGCGAGCAGCACGTCGAGGTCCACGTTGGCCGCAACCTGTTCGAACGCTTTGGCGACGCTCCTACGAAGTGGCGCGCTGATGCCGCTAAACAGCTTCCCGAGGTCGACGACAACGTTCGTCATCGGTCGCCTCCCGCCATGAGCGCGATGACGCGATCGTAGGCGTCCAGTTCGTCCACTACGTCCGCGTTCTCGGAGCAACGCTCGACGAGCTTGAATTGGGTGAGCCAGTAGGCGCGCTCGTCTGCACGGATGCGCTCGAACCGCTCGGCCAAGTTCGCCTCGCCTGCGCGGGCTGCGTCCTCACCCTCCATTCGCGCGTTGAAGATGGCGCGCGCAAGACATGAGAGGTGGTAGCCGGCCCATGCCCAGTCTGGATTGATCTCGTTCGCAACGTCGAGCGCCACATCGGCAGCGTCTTTCACTCCCCACCTCCAGCCAAGCGCACCAGCTCGTCGAGGGCTTCCTTTGCGCCTGTCATTGTCCAAGTCCGCAAGGGTGTCCGCAGGACATTCGCCAACTCGTTCACCCGAGCGCGCCGGGCGTCGCCATGCAGTGCCGCCTTGAAGCGCTCCAGGTCGATCGTGACGCCCTGCGCGGCAAACTCCTGGCGTATCTCGTCGAGCACATCGACAAAGCTCTTCCTGGGCGCCAGGACGAGTGGGGCAGGGACAGGAATCAGGCGATACCTGACCGCCTCTAGGATGGCCTTGGCGGCGTTGTAGACGTCGTCGTTGCGTTCCTCTTCGTACTCGCTGTCATCGGGCCACAGAACGGACAGCGCCTGGACGGCAATCGTCTGATCAAACTCAGTCCACTTGCCGGCCGGCTGCGCGGGCACGCTGATGCGGTACGAGACGGCGTCGAGTGCGACTTTGGCTGCGTGATAACTCTTCTCGGTCTTGACGCCGCGTTGGGCGGCACGAACCAGGGCTTTCTCGGCTGCTTCGTAGTCCGCGTCAGTCCACTCGCCGGCAGTCGCAGAGGGTAGCGGCTGCGCAGGCACGCTCGCCGCGGCGAGCATCAGCCGGACTATGCGATTGTCCTCGCGAAGGGTCGCACGCGCCTGGTGAAGGACTGCAACCGCCGCCTCGACCTGCGCGTCCGAGTACGTGGTCATAACTCATCTCCTGTCAGGCGCTCGACGATGGCCAGCAAGCGCTCGACGTCGCTGGTGGGCCGGTTGTCAGGGCCAGGATTACTAAGGTCTTCCCGAATGGCTTCGCACACCAGACGCTCGGCCTCAGTGAGCGTGGGCGGGTGTGGGGGCACCGAGGCCGCCTCCAAGGCTTTGTGCATGTCGCCCATAAAGCGTGCCTGAACCAGCAGCCGAGTGTGCCGCCATGCGGGATTCCAAGCGTCGAGGGCATCCCGGACCTGCTTGAGTGAATAGTCACTCATCCCCACCTCCCGCCATCACGGGTCCAGCCGCAGGGGTTGGCGCCAGGCGGTACTGAACGGCCTCTAAGACGACGCGTGCGCGGTCTTCGACAGTGAGGTCGTTCGGACACAACTCGAGCGCATCCGCAGCGGCTCCATAGTCGCGATCGCTCCACGTGCCGGCTGGGATTTCAAGCTGTTGCCCCAGCGCTCGGGCTGCCGACATCCCCTCGTCGAACGCAGTGTCGACTCGGCGTCGCAACTCAGCTGCTTTGTCCGCGAGCTCGTCGTCGGCAATCTGGATGAACCGGCCATCGTCCGCCCAATCGACGTAGCCAAGCGCGTTGGCGATATCATGAATGACGGCGCGCGCCGCGACGAGCTCATTGGGCTGCGCGGGCACGCTGGCGGCGGTGAGGGCGCGGCGCATCTCATTGCGATAGTTCTGTCGAATGTGCTCAGACTCGTCGCGCCAATGCACAAGAGCGCCGTCTGTCCACCACGCATCGAGCGCCGCCTCGACCTGCTCGTCGCTGTACTCGTGGGGCGCGGTCATGGCTTCCTCGTCCGCAGCGTGTGAATAAACTCGAGCACGTCGGCAATCTCGACCAGGCTCGAATCGTCTTCTGTGTGGTGGCTTGTGGCGTCCGACTCTTTGGCCAACCACGCGACAAACTCGGCCAACACCTTCTCGCGTTCTGCCGCGAGAAGACGCCGCACGTGTACGTTCAGGCCGCGCACTTCGGTGCCGGTGAAGTCGTGGTCAACCATGCTCATCAACTCCGCGACAGCTTCATCGCAGTGGTCGCACTCGGGCGCGGTCATGGCTCGCTCCTTCGTGTTCGCGCAGCCTCAACCGAAAAGCCATTCGGATAGCGTTCGCGGAGCTTGGCATCGTTCACCCGCGCTACCTCGTCGAGCGAGCTGCCGATCGAGTCGGCTGCGAACATGACGTACCAAAGGACGTCGCCCAGCTCCTTGACGGCCTTCTCGCGGTCGAGGTCCTTGCCGTGGAAAAGGTGCTTCTTGATCAGTTCGATGTATTCGCCGGCCTCTCCGGCAAGGCCGAGCGCGGCGAGACTCATCCGGTTTTCTGGCGACGTGATCTCACGTTGCTCACCCAATCGTGCCGTTGCGTACGCGGCGAACGAGTATGGCTGCACGGGTACGCCGGCGCCGGCGAGCGCCTTGCGCATCTCAGCGCGGGCCTGGTCGGCAGCCGCGCCCTCGTGCCACGGCCACGAATCGCCGTACCACGCAGTCAGCGCCGTCTCGACTTGTTCGTCGCTATAGCTGTCAGGTTTGGTCATGGTGACCCGGCCCCTTTGCGTTGAAGCTCTACAAAGCGCTTGTGGAGTTTCTCGCCACGTCCAATGACGAAGAAGAAGGCGGGCATGAGCCCGAAGATCAGCACGCCAGTGAGCGCGTAGAGGACGCGCCTAGACTGCGCATCGTCCGCGCCAGCAAGCTCTGCGCTGCAGTTGGCGGCGAGCAGTACCGACAGGACCAGCGAGGCGACGCCCAGTCGATACAGCCAGTCTGAGCACTCATTCAGTTTGTTGCGAAGCTGCGTCAACTCCTCGGCCTGGTCGGCGTCCGTGCTCATCGCACTGTCTCCTTCCCACCCGCCGCCGCCACCTCGCGCAGCGCACGCTGAACGTGGGGCATCGCAACCAGCCGTTCGACGAATTGAGTGCAGACCTTGCACAGGCCGAGGTAGTCGGCGTGCCGAGTGGTGGCGTCTGGAGCCTGGCAGGCGACGCATCTCATGGGCGTTGCTCCTGGCCCTGGAGGTTCGCGGCAAGCGCGATCCGCAACTCGGCGGCGCATCGGCTGGTATCGACCTTCCCTTGCCGACGTCGGCGCTCGTCCCAGTAATCGGGGAGCAGCGCAATATCCGTAGGCGCGTCGGCCTGCGGTTCCCCAGGGGCAAGGCGAAGGGCCAGCGTGCGCCGTGCTCGATGCAGCGCAGCGCGCAGCAACTCGTCGTCGCCTTCGCGAGCATAGCCGCGGTCACCACGCTCGAGTGCGGCCTGCTCCTCGGGCGTGAGCGCAAAGGGCGGCAGTTCGTACTTGCGGAACTCCAGAGCGTGCGTCGTGTCGTCGATCACCATGGCAGCTCGTCCTCCCCCGTCTTGTCGAACGTCGTCACGTCGTTGTCGGGCGCCGCGCTCGGCACCCCAGCGCCCACGTCATCCAGCACCAGCGCGCGCATGCGCTCGACCAGCGACGTGTTCCGCTTCGGCGGCTCCTTCGCGCTGGTGGCGGCCGCGAGGCCCTTGCGATTGCCCACGAGGACGACGCGCTTTTTCGCGCGCGTGATCGCGGTGTAGAAAAGCTGACGGCTCAGCATGTACGTGTGCGCGCTGTGGACGACGAACACCACCGTCTCGACCTCGGAGCCCTGAAATCGATGAACGGTCAGCGCGTAGGCAAGCTGAAGGTCGAACGCGTCCTGCTTTGCGTACGCGATGCGCCTGTCGCCGAAGTCAACCGTCAGGTTCGCCCCCGCTCCAACGACTTCACCGACCTCCCCGTTGAAGACGCCGAGCGCGCCGTTTGACCCGAGCAGGTTGTAGGCGTTCCGAGTCTGAATGACGCGATCGCCCTTGCGCAGCACCTTGTCGCCCAGCGTCCACTCGTCGTGAGATCCGCGGGGCGGGTTGAGTTTTGCCTGCAGCATCGTGTTGAGCTGCTCGACGCCGCACGCGGTCGTGCGCTGCGGCGTGAGGACCTGCGCGCCCTGGTACTCGGCCATGGTGACGATGCTCGCCACGGTGCTGGCCGCTTCCTCTGCTCCTTCGACTTCGAAGAACCGGAAATCGGGGTAGCTGCCGAGCTCGAGCGGTTCGCCGGTGAGCACCTTCGGCGCGTTGCGGCAGATCCAGGACTCCGCGGCCGCGCGATGCACATGCGTCAGGCGCGCGACCGGGACGATGTCCGCTTCCACCAGGTCGGCGAGGATGCGACCCGGGCCGACGCTCGGCAGCTGGTTGGCGTCGCCGACGAGGATGATGCGTGAGTCCTCTGCGATGGCATCGGCCAGCGCATCGGCGAGCTCGAGATCCAACATCGAGACTTCGTCGACGATCATCACGTCGAACGGGAGCGGATTGCCCTGGTGGTACTCCCAGCCGAACCGACTCCAGCCGAGCAGCCGATGGATCGTGCTGGCCGGGCGGCCGGTGGCCTCGGTCATGCGCTTGGCAGCCTTGCCGGTGGGGGATGCCAGTGCGTAGGTCACACCGTCGGCATCGAGGCGGTCCAGTGCGACGCGAAGGCACGTGGACTTGCCCGTGCCCGGGCCGCCGGTGAGAATCGCGAACGGCGCCGTGCAGACGAGCTCGACGGCCCGCACTTGAGAAGGATCAAGTTCCAAGGCAGCCTCCCGCGAGCATCTGCGCGTGAATGCGACTCTCGACGAAGGTCCACAGGCGCCAAGCGCGGTCGGCGATGTCGCGGTCCGCGAGGGCCTCTACATGCCCTCGCGCCTCCCCGATGGCGACGCCCGCGTAGAAGACATTGAGATGGCTCGGCTCGCACTCCGCGTACATGCGTGCGTAAAACAGACAGCGCGCAATCGAGCCGACGTGGAAGGCGTCGGAGGGATCAGCAATGGAGCGGTCGAGGTCGAACCCCGTACTGGTCAGGTGATACGTCACGCTGCCCTCCCGGCGCGCTGCGCACGCGTCGCGAATACCTTGGCGAGCCGGCCTTCCGCCTCCGCGAGCTCGGGCAGGTAGATTCTGGCCTCAAGCCGAACCAGCTTCTCGCGCTCGAGCAGGGCCTCCAGCGCGCGGCGGACCGCGGCCTCGTCCGTGATGCGACAGATCTTCGTGGTGACGACGGCGACCAGCTTGCCCTGGGCCCAGTAGCAGTGGCCTTGCGCGCGGGCCTCGCCCATGGCGTGAAGCAGCGCCGCCTGCAGTCGCGGCGGCGAGTCCAGCTTCATGCCCATCTTGCGCGCGACCTGGTCCGCACGGACCCAGCCGAACCCGTCGACGCACTCCATCAGCGCGTACGGGTTGGCGCTCATGCGCGCCTCGGCGTCCTCGCCCCATTCCGTCGTGACGCGCGCGATCTGACCATCCGTCAGGCCCCAAGTCCGCAAGCGCACCAGCCGGTCGCGGTCGCCCTTGTGCTCGCGGTAGGCCGCGAGGATCTCCTGGGCGCGCGGCTCGGTGATGCCATCGACCACGCACAGCGCGGCAGTGTCCTCTGCGTCGAGCAGCTTCCAGAGCGGGTCCACGCCGAATCGCTCGACCAGCTGCTCCGCACGGCGGCGCGAGATTTGTGGGAGCTTGCTCGCCAGCCAGCCGACGACTCCGCTCACGTCGCTCGGGAGCAGGACCGTGCACGCGCTGAACTTGTACTGTCGGCCGTGCTTGGGATGGTCCATGAAGACGCCCACCAGCTCGACCGTGTCGCCTTCGGTGGCGCCGACAAGCTTGCCGACGATCGTCACGTCGCCTGCGTCGTGCTGGGTGCGAACGAGACCGACGCCCCAGAAGTCCGTTCCTCGGACCGTGAAGCTACGGAGCTCGCCTTTGATCGTCTCGCCCATGGGCATCCTCAACGGTGGGTCCTACCTGCTTAGTTGCCGGTCTTTCCCGGCTGTCAGCATCGAGGCGCGACGCACCTGGAACCTGCGTCGTTCCTTTTGGAAGCTCAGTCCGCTGAGTTGGGGCATGACTCCCGTCAGCGCTGAACCTCCCGGCGTCGATGCGACACCGTCCGGCCAGGGGAAGCCGAAACCTCTAACCCGCGAAGTCGTCTGCGCGGAGCGCTTCCCCCTGCGTCTCGACGGCGCCGCCCTCACCGACCTGCGTCTCCTTCTTCTCGGCCGCGCGCGTGACGTCGTCGGCCATCTCGCGAAAGCCCTTGGCTTGCTCGGAGAGCTGCAGCAGCAAGTCGCGTGAGAGCACGTCGCCGCGCTCCAGGATCGGCACCGCGAACTGCCCGCCCTTGTCCGCTTCGAGCCGGATGCGGACCGAGAACGCGAACAGCGGGACGTCCACCATCTTGCGGGTCTTGGGGTCCTGGCGACGCTTGATGTGGTGCTTCTGCAGGTGGGCCTTGAAAGGCTGCAGCGACGTCTTCTTGAAGCGGATCATGAACGGGCTGGTCGGGTTGCCGTCGCCGTCGAGCTCGACGCCGATCACCCCGTAGACCGGCGCGCAGTTGCGGACGTTCTTACCCTTGTCGTCCTTGTGCCACAGCGCATCGGGGCAGGTCGCGCACGGGCGGACGGTGCCTGCGGGCTGGCCAGTATCTGGATGCTGCGCGCGCAGGGTGCCCGTCTCGCGGTCGTAGCTGGTGCAGACGCGAACGGTCTCCTGCTTGTCGTTGTCGAAGAAAGCATAGTCGTTCGTCTTGTGCAGCGTGACGAACACACAGTGCAGCTCGCGCGTGGTCTGCTCGGTCAGCGTGTCGAAGAACTCATCCACCTGGAACAGGCCCTTCCCGTCGGGCCGCTTGCTGCGCATGTTCCAAACTTTGACAGCGAAGCGGAGGTCCTCCGCGTCCACTTCCTCGAGGCCCGAGACCTCGAAGTCCATGTCATCGAACACCGCCAATGCACCGGCTTCGTCTTGCGGCGACGCGAGCGCCAGTGCGCTCTGATCCTTACTCTTTGCCATGTGTCTGTTCCCCCTCTTCAGTCGTTGACGCTGAGCTCTTCGGACCCCAGGTCGATGTCTCGCAGTGCCGAGTTCAGCTCCTTCGCTGTGTCCCCTCGCAGCTCGAACCCATCGGTCAAGCACGGCCCCTTATAGGGGCAGCGGTTGCATTTTTCGCTGATTGCAGGCACGAACTTGCCGAAGCGCACCCAACCGACGACGGTGCGCAGCATCTTGTCGAGCCGCGTGATGTCGTCGGCGGTTCGCTGCACGCGCATCCACGCGCCGCCGCGCGCCATGCCCTTGTCGTAGTTGACCTTGGCACCGGTCGAGAGCGGCGCGTTCATCACGCGCGACCAGTGCTCGACATCCTCGGGGCGCTCGATGGTCTTACTGCCCTTGCGCTCGTAGGGGACGTAGTCCGCCAGGTGCGTCTGGTAGATGGCCTCGGGGAACTGCCCGAAGACGCGCACGCCCTCGGGCAGCGGCTCGTCGCGCACGTAGCGGCGCGCGATGCCGCGTAGCGCGATGTGCATCGCCTCGCGGTCGTTGTAGGCGAGGCCAAGCCGGATCGCGTCCTCGTAGTCGAGCGGCACGCCCACTGGACCGACAAGCGCGGCAGCCTCGCGCCAGGCGGCGAGAACGTCGGTGGGCAGGAACAGACCACGCTCGAGCGCGAGCGAGTAGAAGCCACCCTCGTAGCCGTGGTCGAGCTCGACCTGATGGGGCTTCGAGGCGCCCGTCTTCCAGTCAGTGAGCGCGAGCGCCTCGGGGTTCGCAGAAGGCCGATAGACCAGGTCGACGTGCCCCTCGATGAACAGGTCCCCGAGCTGCGCGATGAGCCCTGCCTCGACCAGTTCGACCTTGGCGACGTGCCGGTGCAGGTCGCGAAACAGCCCCTCGCACATCCACGACACGTCCTCGTGCACGCCCTCGTAGTCCGCCTTGCCGTACCAGGCGACCTGCTGGTCGCCACACGCGCGGCGGAACTCCTCGGTGACCACACGGCGCACGGTGTCGATGGAGGGAACGCGCGCGCCCGAGAGCAGTCCCGCGAGGACCTCCTCGTTGCGCAGCGCGCGCGCAATCGTCTCGTGGCCAGCAGTGCCGAACTCGGTCTTGCCGGAGAGGACCTCGCGCTGCTCGCCGGAGCGTTCGCGCAGGCGGTCGCGACGGAACTGTTCGCCGCAGCTGAATTCGCCGAGCAGCGTCGAGAAATGCGACTTGTGGCAAGGGTCCTCGATCGAACCGTACTTGCGGTAGTCCCAGCGCGGCGCGAGCACCTTTGCGCCGTCGCCGGCCGCGAGCGGGAGGTGGTGTAATGATCGGTTCATACGTGCGCCCAGGCCTTTCCTTTGCGGACGCGGCCGAGCCCCACTGCGCTCAGTCCAAACTCGCGAGCAAGCTCCGCGTTACTCACGCTTTTCGGGCGGCTTCGAATGTCGTGGACCTTAGCGATGGTCAGTTTCGCCGTGAACACAGCAGCGCCTCGCGGAAGTCTCCCGTGTCGAGCGCGATCTGCGTTGTTCTCACGCGCGGAGTCCCAGCGCAGATTGATGAGTCTGTTGTTCGCCTTGTTCCCATCGCCATGGCACCCGTGGGCCCCAAGAGGACGCTCACCTACGAAGGTCAAGAGAACAGCGACATGCACGCGGACCTGCTTCGAGGTCTTGCCATCGCGCATGCTGACCACGAGATAACCGTTCAGGGCGACCGTGGGACGAAGCTGCAACGGGTACCCGCGAAGAGCCGTGCCGGGACCGCGACGGCGCCAAGAGCGGATGTTGCCGAGGGTGCTGGCTTCGTAGCCAGCGTAACCGGGCACGGCCCGCCAGTCCTCCTGCGCGGCTGCGTTAGACCCGCCGATAGCGATCACCTGCTGGTCGTCGTTGGGCTCGGAGTCATCCGGCGCGAGTGGAAGCTTGCGGACGGTACTCATCGGCACTCCAGCTGCTCAGCGTTCGCCGCATCGAGCTCGGCGAGGATGCGGTCGCACTGCGCGCGCGCAGCTTTGGCGGTCACGTGGATGCCGAGCTGCTCCATCTGACTGGGTCCGCCGAGCGTGGGCGTCCAGACCCGGATAGCGTGCCAGCTTCCTCCCATTTCGAAGACACTGAACAGACCGTGCACATCGTGCTCCCGCTGATAGGTCTCCGTGTGCCAGGGGTCCTGACTTTTCTTGACGTCCACGGACTCCAGCACCGTGCGCATGACGCGCATGCTGGAGGCGGTGGGGCTCAGCGAGCGAGCGTAGTCTTTCTGGCCAAACCAGAGGGCGAGCGCATCGCGGACCTGGTCGTCTCTGACGATCACGACATCCTCCGCTCTCGCGTACTCAGATCGAGCAGACTCGCGATGTGCGGCGGAGCTTTGCCTCCGTGGGCAAGTCCGATCGCGACCTGGCAGGCCGCCCACTTCGAGACGTACCAGTCGGCGCGCCCGTCGAAGAAGACGCGCCACAGGCCGTTCCGGTGCATGACATCGGCGCGGCCATGCTTGCCCGCGAAATGAATCCCCTGGCTCACGACATCGCTCCCGGCGTGGCTGCGCGCTCGCGCCGGTCGAGCTCCTCGATCGCGCTGCACGCTTGCTTGGCGGCCTCGCAATGCTCGTGGATGACGGTGAGCGTGGCGCGGAGGCGCTCGCGCGTGAGATCACCAGCTTCCCGCAGCGCGGTGATCTCCTCGCCGATGTAGTCGAGCTGGCTGAACGCCTCGACCTCGAGAATGGTTCGTGTCGTGATCACAGATCCCCCTTGTGCAAGCCCAAGAGCGCGAGGGCTCCCGGACGCAATCCGCCGCGCGTGGCGGCTTCGGCTTCGTGGTTCGGGGGGGACTCGTCGTCGTCGTGGAGCTCGGCCACCAGGTCGCGCTCGCAGTGAGCGCAGATCGGACCGCTCAGCGGCGCTAGGTCGGTGACGTCGACGAGCTCGTCGCGCGAGACGTGCACGAGGCAGTGGGCGCACTTGCGCTGCTCGAGCAGTGCGAGCGCCTCGGCCTCGTGCTGGTGCACATCGCAGCCGTGCAAGCGGCAGGACTCGAGCGCGTGCACTGCCTCGTCGAGTTCGGCGGGACTCGCGGCGTGCACGAAGCTCGTGTTGTCGGCGATGGCTTCGGCGATGAGCCTGCAGACGGCTGCGCTAGCGGTGGAGAGGCCGCAGAAGCTCTCGGAGGACTCGTGGAGATGCGAAGCAACGTTGGTCACGTCGCAAGAGTAGACATTTTGTGTGCACTCTTGAAACGGAATCCGACTGACCAGGCGGCCTAGTGAACAAAAAATGTCGGACGCGCCGCACCGCGAATTGTCGCGCCTGTAAGCGGGACTGCGATCGCTTAGCCAACGCTAACTGCTCTTGCGGTGGCGCTTGGGCGTCGTCGGAGGCAGGTCAGATTGTGTGGGCTGGCCCCCAGTGGGGCGCTTGGTGATCGCGCGGGCAAGGTGCAGCTCGAGGGTGTGACGCAGGCTCGCTACATCACTTTCGTCGGGCTCGGCATAGCCGAACAAGCCGTAGGGCAGGCGTCGAAGGCGCTCGGCAACGTCCTCGGCCACCGCCCCAGCCACGGGGCTCGCGAGGTATCGCGAAACACTATCGTTTTCGCGGGCATCGTCGTCCCCATGCAGCAGCCATTTGAAGTCGACACCGTACATCTCGGCGCACTTGGCGAGCTTCTTCATGGGCACGAGCCACTCGTCTCTTTCCCACCGATACACGGTGTTCTGGTCGACGTTGAGCTCGAGGCCTGCCCGGGCGCCTGAGACCTTCGGCCTCATGGCCAAGCGCGCGCTGCGCAGCCTTTGGCCCACAGTAGTCAGACTGGGCTGTTCACCGGACATCGGGGCTAGATGGCGTCTAACACATACGCACTTGCTAGCGAGCAGACTCCCTTGCGGCCTAAGAGCGCAGATCTAAAACGGGCTGTGCTCTGTACATTTTATGTCTTAACATCCTGCGTATGAGTGCTGCTGGTTTTGGCGGGCGACTTCGACAGGCGCGCGAGCAAAAGGGCCTCACGCGCCAGTTCGTCGCGAAGAAGCTCGGAGTCAGCGTCCGCACGTTCGATCGGTGGGAACGCGGCGACTTCGAGCCGTCGCTCAAGAAGCTCGCGCGCTTGGCGGAGCTGTACGGCACCTCGATTGGTTGGCTCATCGTCGGCGAGACCAACGCCGCCTGACGTTTCTCAACATGCGCAACGGGGCAACACGGACGCCGGGGGCAACGCCGTGACTCAGCGACTCGTCCAAACCTCAACTCCGTGCGCTCACGCAGCAAGCTTGCCCGCTTGCTGTGAGCGCGCTTTTGTCAGCGGCCTGCAGACGCGTGGCGACTCACCTCCCGGGAGCGCGCCGCCTGCAGGCTGCTGCTTTTCTATCGCGAGCTTCGGCCATGGTTGACGTGCGCAGCGGCATCGCGCCCGGCGACACGGTGGTGATCGTCGATCAGGCGGGGCAGCTCCTCCGCTTTCGCGGTCATGTCGTGCGCGGCATCGTCCTGTCGATCGCGTTCGGGGCTCACGTTCGCGCGCTCTGTGGCGCCGATGCGATGGCCGTCGTGTCGCTCTTACGCAATGGACGGCAAGCTTCGATCAGACTCGACAGCCTTCGTCGCTGTCCACGCCTCGCGTACGTGCGGCCGCCCGTGCAAGAGCTGTCTCCGCGGGGCGTCCGATGAGCGAACGCGTCCTCGAGTGCGTCCTGTTCGGCCTCGCGCTCGCCCTCGCGCTCAATGCCAGTCTGCTGGTGGTGCTGACGGAGCGCTGGATGGACGAAGACAAGCGCGCAGACGAGCAGGCCGAACCAGAAGCGGAGACGGGGCCATGAAGCGGCTCGATCCCGGCATCGCGAAGACAGTCGGCGCGCGTATCCGCGAGCTGCGCCTCGATGCCGAGATGTCGCGCGAGGAGCTGGCGCGGCGGATCGATTCCTACGGACCCATTGTGAGCTGTATCGAAAGCGGCAAGCGCCTGGTCGGCCTGCGAACCGTGGCCGACATCGCGGCCGCGCTCGAGCTCGACGTCGCGACGGTGCTGGTCTGCCTCGATGGCGAGTGGATCGCTGCCGACTGTAGGAGGACCGCAGTCCGGGCGGGGATCACACAAGCGACACCTTCTCCAGCGGCACGGCGATCAACACTGGATCTTGGTCCGCCGTCGACACGCTGCTGCACCACGGGGGCCGTATGAGAAAGCGAGATGTCGTCCTGAGTGTGTCCGTGACCGTCGACGAAAAGGGCGAGTACCACGGTAGCGCCATGATCGGCGAGGTTGCGCTCGTGACCGGGCCGTGGACGACGGTGGGCGCGCTGCTGGAGCACGTCGGGCGCGTGGCGGCCGAGCGCAAGCATCAGTCCAACGCCGAGACCCACGACGCCGATGCGCGCACGTGGGTCGTTTGAAACGAGAGCGCGGAGTAGTCATGACGCAGTGGCCACCCTCGTTGACAGAAGCGCAGATCGCGGAGCTCAAGGCTTCGGCCATCTCGCCCGAGATCGCCGAGTGCATGGGGCTCTACTCCCTCGACGATGCCAAGGCCGCTGCAAAGCTGTTCGGGCGACGGCCGAAAGACTGGGAAGGACGCCTTCCGGTGTTGGTCTTCCCCTACCGCATCCCCTTTCAGCGCGACCCGGTGCTCGTACGCGGTAAGCCCGCCAAGCCCTTGGAGGAGCGACAGCGCGACGGCTCGATCAAGCTCGTGAAGTACGCCCAGGCGAAGGAGACCGGCACGCACCTCGCGTTTGGGCCCTCGCTTCTCGAAGGCCCAGCGCTCCGTGATCCTTCCGTTCCACTCTGGCTGACCGAGGGCGAAAAAAAGATGCTTGCGGCCGAGTCACACGGGCTCAGTTGCATCGCTCTCCCCGGCGTCCACCAGTGGCACATCAAGGACGAGAGGACGCTTCACCCGTATTTTTCCCACGTCGCGCTCGTCGGGCTGATCGTTTACCTCGCCTTCGACGCCGACGCGTTGAGCAACAACCAGGTTCGCAAGCAGGAGCTGGAGTTCGGTCGCGCTCTCGAGGGCGCTGGTGCCAGGGTCTACATCGTTCGCTTCCCGAAAGACGCGCCCAAGCTCGACGACTTCCTCGCTACCCACGAGCTCAGCGAACTCTACCAACTGATGGAGGAAGCGCGTGCGAACGGGCGCTTGCCGCCCGATACCTCGCGGGTGGCTCCAAGCGAAGAATGGAAGCCTGTCTTCGAGAAGCTGCGCCTCGACGCGGATACGAGCCTACCCATCAAGGACGTCGACAACATCACCCGCATCCTGATGTTCCACCCGGCCTGGGAGGCCGTGCTCGCTTTCGATGCGCGGCGCGAGCGGCAAATCTTCAAGCGGCAACCACCGTTCGCCTCCGATGTGACCGTGGACAAGGCTGCGATCCCTCGTGCGGTTACGGACACGGACGTGGTTCGCGTGGCGGATTGGCTGGTCGGGCAGACGTGCCTTGGGTGGTCGATGCAGCCCAAGACAACGCAGCTCGAGCAGGCCATCTCGATTGTCTGCGAGCGCAACCGCTTCGACGCTGTCCGCGACTATCTGGTCGGGCTCAAGTGGGATGAGACCCCGCGCCTTGACCAGATGGCCACGACCTATTTCGGTGCCAAGGACTCCAGCTACACGCGTGCCGTCATGAGCAAATGGATGCTCTCCGCCGTGGCGCGAGCGCGGACGCCCGGTTGTCAGGTCGACCACGTCATCGTCCTCGAGGGCCTCCAGGGCATTGGCAAGTCGACGGCACTGTCCATCCTCGCCGGGTCTGACTACTTCAGCGACACCCTGCCCGAGCTTGGCCGAGACGCGCACGAGCACTGCGTCGGGCCGTGGATCATCGAGCTGGCCGAGCTCGACCACATGCGCAAGAGCGAGGTCACCGCGCTCAAGGCGTTCATCAGCGCGCGTGCCCCCCGGTTTCGATCCGCGTACGCCCGGCGCACGGTCGAGCATCCGCGCCGTTGCGTGTTTGCGGCCACGACGAATGAGGGGAGCTACCTCGCGGACTCGACGGGCAATCGGCGGTTCTGGCCGTTGGAGTGCGAGCGCGCCGATTGCGAGGCGCTGCAACGTGACCGCGATCAGCTCTGGGCGGAGGCCCTCTACCGCCTGCGTAACGGTGAGAGCTGGCACATCACCGACCCGGAGGTATGTGCAGAGGCGGAAGAGGAGCAGGCGGCACGGCGACAGGTTGACCCATGGCACCCGCTTGTTGTTCAGTTCGTCAAAGGACGTCGCCATGTGACGGTCGGCGATGTACTTGACTACCTCGGCCACGGACCCGATGAGCAGACGACCCCGCGAGGGTTTGGCTCCTATCAACAGCCATCGCGCGAGCCCCGCGGTAAGGCGTGGTCGTATGACCAGCGCAGTGCAAATCGAGTTGCGGCCATTCTGCGTGAGCTCGGGTGGGTGCGCCGGATGGTCTCGGTGGATGGTTGCCGGGTGTGGCGCTACGAAACTCAAGGGAAAAAGGGACCGAAGTGCACCACTAGGGGCGATAGTGGTGCAAGAGTGGTGGAGGGCCAAGCGCCTGAAACAAATGGTGATTCACCACTATCACCAGTAGCACCAGTAGATTCCCTTTATACCACCTGCGCGCGTGACGCGGACACGGACACGCCCGCAGGCACCCAGCCGCCTGATGTCCATGGAGACGTGTCTACACACCAATCTCACTTGTCTATTAAGCAGTATAGTGGTGCTACTGGTGATAGTGGTGAATCAGTAGAGGATACGGACACTTCACCCTGCACCACTCCTGCACCACTCTCAGGCATAGTGGTGCAGGACGAAAAGCCGCGGCCGCGGAGGGTGTTTTGAACCCCTACGGCCAAGCACTCGCGCTCTTCGACGGCGTCCTGCAGGCCCGTGGGAGCCTCTGCCTGGTTGCCGAGGGTGTCGGCCTGGATGGTGAGGTCCCCGAGGCGCTGGAGGCCCGCCTAGAGGCGCTCTGTGGCGACCAGGAGGGCCGTGAGGACCGCGCGAGCTACCGAGCGCTACGCGTCATCGTCGGCGCGCCCTCGCGGGCCTCACGCGAGGTCCTGACGTGCTGTGTCGCCTACGCCGTCGGGCTGCCCGTCCCGTTCGTGATCACCTTTCGCCGTCACTTGCGGCGCTGTGTCTGTGCGACGGCGCGTGATGCGTACACGAACGCCGTCCGGGAGGGCTGGCCAGCATTCGTGATGCGCGAGCTGGAGGCCGCAGCGCTTGCGGTCGAGCTGAGGCGCGCCGGGCCTAGCGACCTCGACCGTTGGATCGGCATGAAGCTGCGCGGCGAGTGGCGCCTTACCCCCGAGCTCGCTGGCGTGCCCGTTGGCGTGCACGCAACAATCTGCTTTGGGGAGCTGTTCGATGCGCTCGGCGCCGAGCTCGTCGACGTCGAGCTGCTCGCGACGGAGGCCGCATGAGGCGGCGCGCGAACCCGGCCCAGACGATAGGCGACCGGATCAGAGCCATCGAGACGGCTTACGCGGGTTGCCGGTTCCGGTCGCGACTCGAGGCGCGCTGGGCGGTGTTCTTCGACGCGCTGGGCATCCCTTGGGAGTACGAGCCAGAAGGCTACGCACTGCCAAGCGGCCCTTACCTTCCCGATTTCAAGTTGCACCTCAGCGCAGGCGCGGTGTGGTTCGAAGTGAAGCCCCCGCCCGCGGACGAGGGCGCCGGCGACGAGCGCTGGCCCGAGCTCGCCGAGGCGACGGGCGTGAGCTTGTACGTCGTCGGTGGCATGGCTCGGTTCGACGATAAGGGTCTTGAGTACCCAGAGATTGAGGTCCATTACGGCGAGGGTGGCTGGGACCACTGTCAATACTTCTGTGCGTGCGCGCGCTGTGGCGCGAAAGACCTCGCATTCGAGGGACGCGTAGGCCGCATTTGCGGCTGTGACGACAAACGCGAGTGGGGCAGCGAGGACTACCCGCGCCTCGCAGAAGCATACCGGCGAGCCCTCTCAGCCCGCTTTGAACACGGCGAGCACGGAGCGATGCCATGACCCGCGTCGTGCTCGGCCTCGACCAGGGCGGCTCCACCGGGTGGGGCATCGCGCTCGAGTGGGGGCGCGTACTCGAGCACGGGCTGGCGCGCACCGACGTCGACCGCATCGACGTCGTGAAGCTCGCGCTGCGATATGCCGGCGGTGATCCCGCTGCGCTGTGGGTGCAATTTGAAAAACACGATCACATGCCCGCTGATCGGCTCACGCGGCACGATCACGAGACGCTGCGTAAGGGGCCTCAGCAGGCGGCACCTGAACGCAGCAATCAGACGTTGATCGGCATGGGGAAGAACTACGGTGTGTGGATCGGCATGCTCGTGTGGAACGGCGTGCATCGGTCGCACTTGCTTGAGGTGCAGCCATCGACGTGGCGAGCTCGGGTGCACGGCATCACGCGTGGGAATGTGAAACAAGCAGCGATCGATTGGGCTTCGCAGTACCTCGGTGAGCGCATCGAGTCGCATGACGAAGCCGAGGGCGTGTGTCTCACGGCGTATGGCTCGCTCGGTGGGCTGGCGACGTTCGACGGGCGTAAGGCTGAGGAACGGATCGAGCGGCGCGTGAAAAAGGCGCGGGCGTCGCAAGGGGTCCTCGCGCTGGACGTGCCTGTGACCATGCCGCGGCCGAAGCTGCTGGGGAGGGGCGCGTGATGACGGACTCGTTACTGGCCTTTGCGCTGCTCATTGTCACGCTCAGCCATTTCTACACGGTCATCAAGTTGAGCGTGCTCAGGGAGCGATTCGACAAGCTTGAGCTGGAGCTGGAGCGGAGCCAGCTCGACCTTATTCAAGAACGCCGAATCGCTCACGCGCTGCTGCTCAAGCAGGTCGAGGGCCCTGTTGCGGAGGGACCGCGATGAGACTTGATCGACCCGACTACCTGAGCGTGCTCCTCGAGTGCGGTGCGCTCGCCAAGCAGATCGCCAACCGCGACTCGCTCGAGCTCGACGAGCGGCCGTTCGTGGAGCCAGGGCGCGGGCCTTGGTGCGCGGACTACGGGCATAGGGCAGGACGCACGCCCGAGCTCGAGCGGGCCTATCACGCGACGCTCGAGCAGCTCGGGATGCGGTTCGATGGGGTGCGGTGGTTCGTCAGGGGGCCGGTGAACGACAAGGGGAGAGTGCAGACATGAGCGGAGCGTACGGAGCTATCTGCGGCGTGCTGTACATCGACAACGCGAACCGCACTTCGCGCTGCTACGCGCGAGGCCACGTTCGTTACGGTGGTAGGTGTGCTTGGCATGAAGACGCCGGCGAGGAGCGCAGTAAGCCCCGGCAAGGTCCTCGATGCGGGTGGACGCGGACGGAGAATGGGCTGGCGTGCACCAATCCGGTGTTTCGGGAGGGGCAGCGGTGTTCGCTTCATTCGCCGGACCGGATCCAGTCCAGCCAAGCGCGTAGGGTCTGCGATCTCCAGGCAAAGCTCACGTACAAGCTTGAGCAGCAGCGCAACATCGAGCGCGACATCGGCTGGCTCCGGGCCGAGCTCGAGCGCCTCGGTGCGGGGATCGAGCGGGAGGCGGCCGAATGACGACCGAGGACTGCTTGAACGAGGTCGAGAGGCTCATGCGCGAGGAGCCGCTCGATGTCTGCGAGATCCATTTCTGGCAGCCGGGGACCTCCTACAACGGAGAGACCGGCGAGCCGTTTGCCGTGACCATCACCCTCCGCAACGAGGGGCAGGAGGTCGAAGGGGAGACGCTCGCGGACGCTTGGACGAAAGCCAGTGAGTACCGGCGGCGCGCGAGCTCGGGGACGGGGGTGGGTGTGTCGGACGAGAGTGGGGATGAGGGGGGAACATGACGGGCTCAATCGAGGTAGTGCCGTTCCACGGCGACACGATCCAAGCGGTGCGCGGCGACGGGGAGCAGGTGTGGGTGGTGGTGAAGCGGGTCTGCGAGACGTTGGGGGTTCGCGAGCACGACCAAGCCGTGAAGCTGAAAGGCAAGGCTTGGGCAGTTACAGGGATGATCCAGGCAACTGCGCTTGACGGGAAAACCTATCAAACCTTCTGTCTCTCGCTCGACTCGCTGCCCATCTGGCTGGCCACCATCGACGTGAAGCGAGTCAAGCCTGAAGTGCGACCGAAGCTCATCGCCTACCAACGTGAGTGTCAGCGCGTCCTGCGCGATCACTTCTTCGGCCGAGCGATGCAGCCGGCGATGGTGAGTCCGATGGTGATCGAGTCGTTGCTGAAGCAGCAATCGCAGATGCTGGTGCTGATGCAGACCATCGTCGAGCGCTCGACCGACCTTGACCGGCGCGTGTCGGAGATGGAGAGGCCGAGCTTCAGCCACGGCGCCATCACCAAAGCCAGCTGGGAGATGCTGAAGAGCCTGAAGAAGCGTATTGCCCTGATGGAAGTGCAAGCCCGGGAATGGCCGAGCGAAAGAGCAGCGATGGCGGACATCGACCGCGAACTGCGCGACGCGACGGGCTGGGGCGGCAAGGCCAAGCCGTGGCGTCTCTTGCCGGCTCAGCTTGAGCAGCCGGCCATGGCGGTGTTGCGCAAGCGCCAGCTTGACGCAGAGCGTCTGGCGGGAAGCCGGCAGATGACGATGTTCGGAGTCGGTCAGCCGTCATGATGCCCATCGTCTTCACCGAGTACCAGCACCGCATCGTCGCAAACATGAACAAGCGGCTGGCGCACTCGGCGCCGGAGCAGCGTAGCGAGATCGTCGAGCAGTTCGCCGAGGACTTGATCGCGGCCGAGCGCAAGAGCCTCTCGCGGCAGCTGGACGCGCTCAATGGACTGTCCGATCGGGAGCTCATTGCCGAGCTCGACAAGCTCACGCGTAGCTATCGGCGAGGTGTGCTGTGAATGTCCTTGTCCGTGACGCGGGAGGCTGATGATGCCGCTCAAACCGCCACCACCACCGCCACCACCACCGCTTCCCGAGATTGAGTACACGCTCGGGGAGCGCTTCATGAACGGATTCTGCTGGACGCTCATCGGACTCGGATTCGTTTGCATGGTCGCACTCACCGTGATGCTCGTGCGCTGTGCGCTCACGCTGTCGTTGTCGATGGCTTTCATGTTTGGCCTCTTCCGCAGCAGTCCGGTGCCGATCGTCTCGACGATGCCGAAGCCATGCACCTCGACTGGGAAGGCAAGCAGCACCGGCTCGATGTCACGCGCGCCCACTGCAAGCGCAAGCGGGAGAAGTTCCGGCGCGATCGTCGCGCTCGGAGGCAGATGCGTTCCGCGGGTCAGAAGCCCGCGCGTTACCAGGGGGACGGACCATGAAGCCAGCCAAGCAAACCAGTCGCCGTGACCGCGGTCTCCAGGCGGTCGAGAGCGAGCCGGTCAACAACCACGTGCCGCCAAAGAAGCGCAAGCCTCGCCAGGCCCGCACCATCGAGGGCGACCTGCACGAGCTGCGCGTGACCTACGCCAAGCGCGTCAAGAACCTCGAGGTCGAGCTGACCAAGCTGGACGAGTGGCAGCGGGTGATCCTGGACGAGCTCGTGCCGGCACGGGGTGCGCTCGAGCGCGTCCTGTTCGTGATGGGCGGAGGGGACGGTCAGCCGACTCCAGAGGTACCACCTGAGCCTTCGCCGGTGCCCGCCGAAGAGCCTCCAGAGGTTGAGCCGGCCCAGACGCCGGCCGAGGAACCTCCGGCGCCTCCTGAACCGGTCGAGGAGCCCGCGCCGGCGGGATGAGGGATGCCGACCAATCTGCCGAAGCCGCCGCGCATACCGTGGGGCGATATCGCCCTCGTGGTGCTCGGGATGATCGGCGCGGCGACGCTCATGGTGGCGATGAGCCGATGCTGAGAAGAGGCTGACCATGAGCGAGCCAGACGAGCCCAGCAAGCTCACGAACCGAGCGAAGTGGCGATTCGCGGGCTGTGCTTTTGGCGCGTTGGCTTACTTGCACGGATTCCTGTCCGCCCTGCTCTCTCGAGCGGGGGAAAAGGAGCTCTCAGGATGGGCGGCGCTCGTCGCGTTTATCTGCGTGATTGGGGGCGGAGTCTGCTTGTCCTGTGCAAGCGAGAGCTACGACTAGAGCGAGTGGACGAACTGATCGGGAGAGGGGAACTTCGATGACCAAGACCGCGGCAGACACTCTCGTTATCTATCACTCGGACTGTCCTGACGGCTTCTGCGCCGCTTGGCAGGCATGGCGAGCGCTCGGCGCGTCTGCGGATTACCAGCCCGCGCACTACGACGAAGCGCCGCCTGATGTCCGTGGCAAGCGCGTCTATGTCGTCGACTTCTGCTACCCGTACGAGGTCACGGTGCAGATGATCGCCGAGTGTGCGCAGCTCGTGATCCTCGACCACCATAAGACGGCGCAGGAGGATCTGCGACGGTTGACGGACACTGAGACCACGACGGGCAAGGTGCGGATCACGTTCGACCTGAACCGCTCGGGGGCAGGACTCGCGCGCGACTACTGGTATCCCCAAGACCGCGAGAACTGGATCGTCAACTACACCCAGGACCGCGACCTCTGGCGGTTTGCGCTGCCAGATTCGCAGACGATCAACGCGTACCTGCATACGTTGCCGCGCGACTTCGAGGTCTACGAGCGCGTACTGCAGACCGTAAGGCTCGAAGAGGCCTTGCAGCTCGGCCGCGGCGCCCAGGCGTACCGCGACATGTACGTCGCCATGACCAAGCGTCATGCAGTCCGGCAACGCTTCGCGGAGTACGACGACATCCCGGTGGTCAACGCGCCCTACGTGGCGATTTCCGACCTCGTCGGCGAGCTGGCGAAGGACGCTCTCTTCGCCGTCGGGTGGTGTCAGCGCGGCGATGGGCAGATCTCCTACTCGCTGCGCTCGCGCGGTGAGTTCGACGTGTCCAAACTCGCGGAGAGGTTCGGCGGTGGTGGGCACAAGGGCGCTGCGGGGTTTCGACTTGGCTGGAAGGTGCCAACGGTGGCCACGGCGTTCGCGCCGGCCGAAGAACAGAGCCAGGCGGTGCCATGAGCTTGGCGATGGGCAGTCCTACTGCCGAAGGAGAGACCGTCATGACGATGGAGATCGCTCGTACAGGACCCGTCGAACGCGTCCTGCTGGCGCCAAAGGAAGTGGCGGAACTGCTCGGCGTGCATGAGAACACGCTCTACAAGTGGCGCGTAGCGGGCGAGGGGCCGCCGTACCTCAAGGTCGGTCAGCGTGAGCGCGCGTGCGTACGGTACGAACTTCCAGCGCTGCGTGCATGGATTGCAGCAGCGACTACTCGCTGACCTCGACGCCGGCTTCAGCTTCGAGCATGCACCCCGTGCCAACCGCCCTTCTTGGCGTCCTGAGGATCGGCTTTCGCCTTTTCACCGAGCGCTTGCTCGTTCACGTCCTGCTTTGCGCGTAGCCGTTGCCTTGTCTGCTGTGCGTCGAGCTTTTGGAGTCACCGCGCGTGCTGCGCGTCGTACGGCCTGAGCCTCTGCAAACTGCTGGACCCGCTGGTACGACATGCCTAGTAGCTCAGCGGCGTCGCGCCTGCTCAGGCCCGCTTGGGTCAGCAGTTCCGCAGCCGTCGAAGACGCCTTCAGGGAGGCTTCGAGCTGGCGCTGCGCCTCCTCGCGAGCCTGCAGCGCCCGCGATACAGCCGTCTTCGCGCTCCCCGGAAGCTTCACGTCATCCACCAGCACGGCGGCGTCGGCCGCAGCTTCGTCGTCCCAGTGAAAGGCCAGCGCGCCGCGGATGCGCTTGCGCGCTTCTCCGATGGAGCGGCCGCTCGCGATGCACGATTCATGGGCCGCGAGCTTCAGCACCGCCGTCCACATCGCATCTTCGTCCCGCTCGTAAGTCACCGTGTATCGCTTGGCCATCTCGTCGCCCCTTTTCATCGATCCAACCAGCCCTTGCCCAGGCAGGGCATCAGGTCGCGTTCGATTGCGCGCAGCGTGCCCTTCGGAATGTCCTTCGCCGCGTGATAGGCCACTGTCGTCTTGCACTGGCCGCACTGCACCGTGATGTGGCTGCCGGACTGACGAACCTCGATACATCCGTGGCTCTTCAAGACCTTCAGCAGCTCACGCGCCTTCATGTAAACAATGATAGAGGGACGCGCTCTGTCTGTCAACTGCGTTAGACAGACACATGAAACAAGTCCATGGAGACGTGGTCGCAGAACGAACACCCCGGGCATCGCCCGAGGACCATTGCCTATCGGGTCAACCTCCTTGTTGCTCCTTATGCCTCCCCTTGCGTGTCCGGATGGAGCAACTCCATGCCGATGGCGCATGATTTGCTCCATGACGAGGGGACGAGCGCGAATCCATTTGGACGCTAGCCGGGCGGGCGACCCACTACGGCGCGCGCGCTGCGGCTGGCTCGACGTCGATACGGAGACGGATGCGACGAAGGTCACCTGCAAGAGCTGCCTGGCGCGTGTTGCGGCGTCTCGACTCGAGGCTGCACCTCGCGGGCGCGCGGCAACCGCCGACCTGACCAAGGAAATCAAGGCGGCGTTTCAGGCGACGCTCGCGCCGACGGCAAGCATCTCGCCTCGCATTACGCCTGCCCTCTGGGCAAGCTCGTGCAAGACCGCGGTCCGGCGCTGCGGGGAGTGCGAGTTGTGCCAGTGGGAGCGCGAGGCGCAGCTCTGGGCCGCGGTCAGCCCCTGGACGAAGCACCATGCGCTCATCCTCCCGGAAGGAGCGCCGCGCTGGTCGAGCCTGACGGCAGCACTGGCGGCCTTCGTGGAGTTCGAGCGCCACGACCGAAGCTCCCCGAGCGCGCTTGGTGGCATCCTCGACCGTGTCCGACGTGGCGCGACTGGGGAAGCGACCAGCGCCCGCCCGGACGATCCGCTGCTCAGGCGCGCCGGCGAGTTGGTGCGCGTCCGGCAGGCGCTCGAGCTCGCCTACCCCGATGGCGCGCACAGCATCCCCGCCGAGAAGTGTCGGGCGCTCTTGCTGCTCCGGACGCCCGGGATCGTGGCGCAGGTGATGCCGGGCTATGAAGAGCTCGGCCAGCTCTTCGGGGCCGCCACTGGCGAGTTGCAGGCCCTGGTGCGCAATGGCCGCAAAGTGGTCGGCGACGAGCTCGCGCGCCGGGGGCTGATTCCCATCCCACGACCTGCACTGCGTGGCGGACTTCGGACGTCGGCGGCGCACTACGCAGAGGCGATTGGATGAGGATCGCGGACGCGCTGATCAGGATGCTCGTGCGGGGACGTGTGGGGCCTCAGGTCTCGTTTGACGACAGGATGCTCATCCTCGATCGATGTTTGCGCGTGATGCGCCGTGGCGCGCGCCGACACGAGAGCGATGCGGATTGGCGAGCGTTCGAGCAGGCACGGGCCGCGCTGATCGAGGTCTGCACGGTCGAGCGCCTGCTCGCGCTTGTGGTCTACCGTAATGGCGAGTCAGGCAGGGCCATGGTGCAGCTTGGCGAGGCGCGCATCGATCTCGATCAGGTGCGGTACGAGCTCGAGCAGAGCCGCCTGGAAGCGGATCGGTACAGGCAAGAGTTCGCCGAGCTGTTGCGCGCAAAGGCCATCACCCCCTCGAGTCCCTAAGCCATGGCCAACGAGGATCAGACCATGCTGACAACGACAGATGTGGCGGGCCGCCTTGGGGTGTCTGATGACAAGGTCAGGCGCATGTGCGAGGAGGGGGTGTTCGATGGTGAGGGGACGGCTCCGAGCGCATGGCGCGGGGGAGTCGGTCAGCACTGGCGGATCCCTCTGTCTGCAGTCGAGCGTTTCATCGACCGCACCCGGACACGCATCCTGCGGCGACCGGTGAAATGACGCGTCCAGGTGTCTGCAGACTCTACAACTCCGCAAGCCCCGCAAATACCGGGGCGTGCAGTTACGTTTCAACTTGCAGCGAACGATTGAGATCCCTCACAAATGGGCAAGCTGGCGCGAGTGCCCTAGATGACGTCGGGAGATTCCTTGGACGGCCTCGACCCGAACCCATCGCGGGGACTCGCGAGTCGGCTTTCCAGTGTCGAGAGATCGGCGGCGTCGGTCGAGCAACACGCCGATCTCTCGACGCGCTTACCTGAGAGGTCGCGTCGATGACGATCGTATCTGTCGACATGGCGCAGACGGAAGCGCTTGCGCAGAGCTTTGGGAAGCTCTCGAAGCGGGGCGCTGCCTATGCCGTGCGCGACACGCTGAATGACCTGGCGTTCGCCACGAAGGCAGCTTGGCCTCAGCGGATGGCGCGCAAGTTCATCCTGCGTAACAAGTGGACCATCGGCTCGATCAGGCTCGAGAAGGCTACGATCGGGCCGATCGAGAACATGCAGTCTCGTGTGGGATCGGCGCTGCCGTACATGCGGACGCAGGAGCTTGGTGGAACCGAACGCGCGAAGGGCAAGTACGGCGTGACGATTCCCACGACCAGCTCGGCGGGGCAGGCGATGAGGGCGCCCAGCCGTACGAAGCAAGTGCAGAAGAAGAACTGGCAGAGCGCGATCACGCTTGCGCGAACCGTCAGCGGGCGGCGCCAGCGTCAGAACGCGGTCGCTGTACAGCTCGCAGCGAAGTCGGGCGGGGTTGCCTTTCTGCGGCTCGCAGGCGGGCGCAAGGGCATGTTTCGGGTCAGCGGGGGCGAGGGCAAGAAGAAGCGCGTGCGCATGATCTGGGACCTCTCGCGCAAGACGGTCACCGTGAAACCTCATCCGACGCTGGAGCCTGCCGTCCGCGAGGTCGAGGTCAGAGGGCCCGCAATGGCGGAAGCGGCCGTGCGCAAACAGGTCGAGCTGCACGTGCGCAAGAGGTAGGGGGGGAGGCCTCATGCTCTCGCTCGCATGGCTGGCTCTATTTGCATGGGGGGATGTTCCGCCCACGCCGTGCAGGGTGCCCGCTTTCGTGGTCGAGGTTGAGCCGGCCGACGAGCCTAGGCGCACGTCGAAGCCCTGCCAGCGTCAGAGCAGGACGAAGAGCAGCTCGAGAGATCCGAACACGCAGACGTCGCGGCGACCCGAAGTTCGGGGCTCTAGGCGGCGAGGTCAGTAGACGGCCGGTGGTACATACATTGGGACGTGCGGAGGAACACTTTACAGAGAGCTGTCGATGGCACGGCGCGTGCCGACACGGACCATGCCATGCATGTGGGTCCTGTGGACCTACCCCCCACCCCAGGCGCAGTTTAGAATCGCCACCCCGGCTTCCTCAATGATTTTGACATCTGTTAGGCAGTTAGGCAGCGACGTTAGGCGGAGCGGCGGAGTGTGTTAGCTTGGGTTGGCCATGGCTCGTTTGGTGACAAAGTCGCAGCTGGCACTGCTTGCAGGCGTAAAGAAGCCGTCGATCAGCCTCGCCGCTGTAAAGCAGTTCCCTGACGCTCTGATCGGAGGGCGGGTCGACCTCGACCATCCGGACGTGCGCAGATACCTGGCCGGACGCGATATCGACCCGACGCAGGTCGAGGATGTGGCTGCCAAAGCGGCTGCAGAGGCGACGGCGCCCCGACCCTCAAAACCTTCGGCGCTGGTCGATCCCTTCGCTGCACGCAATCCCGAGCGCTCTGGTGCGCTGCGGCGCGCAGTTGCTCGCATCTCCGTCGAGCAAGACGTCGATCGCGGCGATGTTGCGCTCTACCTCGACATGACGCTGCGCAAGATCGTGCTCGAGCACGGCACCGCGCCGGCGTTCGTCGACTTCCTGGACGCCCGCAAGCGTATCTCCGACATCACTGAGAAGGACCTCAAGAACGCCGAGCGCACCGGGCGGTTGATCCCGCGCGAGTTCGTTCGGGCGCACGTCTTCGCCCATATCGACGCCGGATACCGGCGACTGCTGACCGACACGGCCGCGACCATCGCACGCCGCTGTTACGCCGCTGCGCGGGCGGGGCAGACCATCGAAGAAGGCGAGGCCCTGGTGCGCGAGCTCATCGGCTCGCAGCTCGCGCGAACCAAGGCCGCAATCGTGCATGTGTTGCGCGAGCAGTCCGACGAGCGAGAACCTGATGGGTATCCGGCTCGCCGCCAGCGTTCAGCAAGCTGATTCAGCCCGCTTTGCGGACGGGGACCTCTGCGCGGATAGCCTTGCCGCTCATCTCCTCCGCGCAGCGGAGCTCGAACGTCTTCTGGCAGTTCATCCAGAACTCGGCAGTCGTGCCGAAGTAGCGTGCGAGGCGCAATGCGGTGTCGGCCGTCAAGGCCCGCTTCTTGGCCAGGATGCCGGAGATCCGGTTCGGCGGCACCTTCAGCGCACGCGCGAGCTCGCTCGCCGTCAGGCTGCACGGAGTCATGAACTCCTCGCGGAGCATCTCGCCCGGATGGATGGGTCGCATGCCGTTCTTGAGACGCGCCATCAGGCTCCTGTGACATTCGGGACGCCGTACGTCCAGCGTACAGCGCGCACGACGACTCCTTGTTGCGGCTGTGGGGAACCGGGCATCCCGTCGGGCTCATAACCCGGAGAAAGCGCGTTCGACTCGCGCCGCCGCTACCACTTTCCAGCGGGGTACCCTGTGCACGACTTCCTCGCGACGTCAGAGCAGCGCGAATGGCTCGCGCAGCAGTTTGACGAGCTGCCGAGCGAGCACATTGTCCTCGCGCCGAGCGCGTGGGCGGAAGAGCGCCGGTACCTGCCGGCAAGCGTGACGTCGCTCCCGGGACCGTACCGCTTCGACGTCGTGCCGTACCTGCGCGAGGTCCTCGACTGCCTCTCCATCGACTCGCCCATCCGCGAGGTCGTGATTCAGAAGGGCGCGCAGATCGGCGCGACGGTCGGTGTACTCGAGAACGCCATCGGGTACTTCATCGACCACGTCCGGTGCGCCCCCTGCATGCTCGTGACGGCGGATGCCGAACTCGCGAAGCTTCGCATGGACTCCTACGTCATCCCGATGCTGCAGAGCTCGGGGCTCGACCATCTCATCACGTCGCACGATGAGATGAGCCATCGCAAGAGCGGCAAGACTGAAAAGAAGCTCGAGTGGAAGGGTGGCGGTTTTCTGATTCCGTTCGGCGCACAGTCCGCCAACAAGCTCAGGTCGATCTCTATCCAGATGCTGCTGCGCGACGAGATCGACGGCTGGCCTGACGTCGTCGGCAAGGATGGCGACCCGCTCAAACTGGTCGGGGACCGGACGGCGGCCTACGAGCTAAGCCGGAAGATCCTCGATATCTCTACGCCAACGGTGAAGGGGTCGAGCAAGATCGAGAAGCGCTTCGCCGCCGGCGACCAGCGCTTCTACTTCGTGTGCTGTCTCAAGTGCGGCTTCCCGCAGCGCTTGCGGTGGCGAAGCCTTGAGGAGGGCGGAGTAATCACGGGGATCGTATGGGAGACCGAGAGTGGGCGCCTCGTCCAGGAGTCGGTCCGCTGGTGCTGCTCGAACTGCCACGCTGCTCACACTAACGACGACAAGACGCGCCTGCTGTCTCCCGCCCACGGTGCGGAGTGGCGACCGACGGCGGTCTCCTCGTCGCCCTTCCTTCGCAGTTACCACCTGAGCGCGCTCTACTCTCCGGTCGGGATGCAGTCGTGGGCGAGCTGCGTCGCGAAGTGGCTCGACGCGTGGGACACCGAGCGTAACCGACCACGCGACACGCGACAGCTGCAGGTCTTCTACAACAACGTCCTGGGCGATCCCTTCGAGATCCGCGGCGAACGAGTACGCTTCGAGGCGGTCAGCGGGCATCGTCGCAGTTGGTACCTCTACTGCACGTCAGACGACCCGACGACGCTCCCGAACCTGATCCCGAACACGACGTGCGTGCGCTACTGCGGTAGCCCGGTCCTGTTCCTGACCGCAACCGTCGACGTGCACAGCGACAACCTGAAGGTCGCGGTCTGGGGCTGGTGCCGGGATCGGCGTGTGCTGCTGCTCGACTACTTCACCTTCGAAGGCGACACGGAGCAGATGGAGGCGCCGCCGTGGAAGGCGCTGCGCTCGCTGATCGAGGACAAGAGCTACGAGTCCGACGACGGGCATGCGTACGCGCTCGGGATCACGCTGGTCGACTCGGGCTACCGGACCGATCTGGTCTACCGCTTCTGCGCGGAGTACGAGTCCGGCGTCTTCCCCGTCAAGGGTCGCGAGGTCTCGCCACGAAACCAGCGCGACAAGGAGTTTTCGGAGTTCACGACGCCGACCGGGCAGCGCGCGTACGGCATCACGGTCGACTTCTACAAGGACCGCTGGTCTGCCGCGCTGAAGGTCGAATGGGATCCGAGCCTTGGCATTCAGCCCGTGGGTCACTTCAACGCACCCCAGAACGCGACCGACAAGCAGCTGCGCGAACTGACGGCCGAGACGAAGGTGGCGCGCGTGGATGCCCGGACGGGGGAGCGGATCGGCTGGGAATGGCGCCGGCCGAGCGGCGCCGCGAACGAGCTCTGGGACTTGCTCGTCTACGGCAACGCCGCGGTGGACTTGGTCGCCTGGCACTACTGTCGGGACCAGCTCGAGCTCGAGCAAACGAACTGGCCCGCCTTTTGGGACGCGATGGTGGCGGACGTAACCGGGAGCGGGTGAGCCATGTACCTGGAGCAGTGGCAGATCGACCACTACAAGCGGCGGCAGCTGGCGATCGAAGCTGAGCTCGCGGCGCTCGATGCCTGCCTGCTCGCCTTCATCGCGAACCCGACGCAGTCCTACTCGCTCAACACCGGACAGACCTCACAGCAGGTCACGCGTGCCAGCCTGCCTGCGCTGCGGGCCTGGCGTGACGGGCTGCACGCTGAGCTTTTCGACCTGCTCGGGGCGCTGAATGCGTCGCCGCGTTCGCTCTACGTCCGTCCTGGCTTCTGAGGAACCATCCATGCTCGATCGACTTCGCGGACGACTCGCCCAAGCGCGCGAGCGGATCGGCAATGCGATCGACGTGGCACTCGGGCAGCCGCCGCGAATCACCCTCGACGCACTCGGCCCCTACTCCGGCTTTGGCTTCGGCGGCTTCTCGAGGTTCGACAACGGCTCGAAGTTCGAGGGCGGGTTCGGCGAGACCGAACTGCTCACGGCGGACTACTGGACGCTCCGCGCCCGGTCGGCCCAGCTCTTTGAGACGAACCTCTACGCACGTGGTCTTTTGCGCCGGCTCGTGACGAACGAGATCACGACCGGGCTCCACCTCGAAGCCACACCGCGCGAGAAGCTACTCGGCAAGGCTGAGGACTCGTTGGCGGAGTGGGCCGAGGACGTCGAGACGCACTTCGAGCTGTGGGGCGATGAGCCTTGGCTCTGCGACCACATGGAGCAGCAGACCTTCGGGGCGCTGCAAGTGCAGGCGCGGCTGGAGGCTCTGATCGAGGGGGACGTCCTCGTCGTCCTTCGCCAGTTTCAGCCGACCCAGCTGCCTCGTGTGCAGCTGATCAAGGGCGGCATGGTGCAGACCCCCTACATGAGCGGCGACTTCAAGCTCGCCACTGGACACCGCATCCTGCACGGCGTCGAGCTCGACGCCCTCGACCGGCCGGTCGGTTACTGGGTCACCCAGCGCGACGGCACCTCGAAGCGGCTCCCGGCGTACGGCGAGAAGTCAGGGCGGCGCATCGCGTGGTTGCTCTACGGGACGGAGAAGCGGCTCGACGACGTGCGCGGGAAGCCGGTTCTCTCGCTCGTTCTGCAGTCGCTGCGCGAGATCGACCGCTACCGTGACGCCACGCAACGCAAGGCTGTGATCAACAGCATGCTGGCGATGTTCGTGAAGAAGACCGAAAAGGCAGGGACTGGCAGTCGCCCCATGCTCTCCGGTGCCACCCGCCGCGGGACCGTCGAAACTCCGGACGCGGCCGGCCAGCCGCCCCGGCGTTTCAACGTCGCCGAGATGATTCCCGGCCTGGTCCTCGACGAGCTCGCCTACGGGGAAGAGCCGCAGGGGTTCGCGCCAAACGGTACGGATGCGAAGTTCGGGGAGTTCGAAGAGGCGCTCATCCAGACCATCGCGTGGTCCTTCGAGATCCCCCCCGAGATCCTGCGGCTGGCGTTCAGCTCGAACTACTCCGCTAGCCAGGCGGCGATCAACGAGCTCAAGATCTACCTGAATAAGGTGCGCGTGTTCTTCGGCTGCAGCTTCACGCAGCCGATCTACGTGGAATGGCTGATCGCGATGGCGCTCACCGGCAAGGTGACGGCGCCCGGCCTCTTGGACGCATGGCGAGACGTGCGGCTCTACGACCTCTTCGCGTCGTGGGTCTCAGCGGACTGGTCGGGCAACATCAAGCCCGCCATGGACATGCTCAAGCAGGCCAAGGCCTACGACCAGATGATTTCCATGGGCGTGATCACGCGTGACCGTGCGACGCGAGAGCTGACGGGCACGAAGTTCTCTCAGAACGTGAAGAAGCTGCGCCTGGAGAACGAGGCGCTGGCGCGTGCGCGTGTCCCCATGCAGCAGTTCGATACGTCGTTCGCGCCTGCAGCACCCTCTCCCGATGACGACGCGGACGAAGGCAAAGGCGGCGAAGAAGAAGACGCCAGCATGTCTTCGCTTCGCGTCGTCTCCTAACACCCAGAGCGGGGCATTTCATGACGAGCTGGTTATTGGACGAGGGCGCGCTGCGCACTCTACGTGAAGCGCGTCGTCTGCACATGCGGCCGAGTGACGCGGAGGCACGCTCCTTTCAGGAGCGCGTCCGGCGAGAGGTTCGTGCGGATGTGCCAGGTATCATGAAGATGACGGGTGCGACGGCCGAAATTCGGATCGAAGGAATCCTGACGAAGACCCCCGACATCATCGCGTTCTTCTTCGGGGGCGGAAACACAACCTATGCTGAGATCACTGCGAGCCTGGGGGTTGCGCAGGCTGACCCATCGATCGATGACATCGTACTGTGGATCGATAGCCCGGGTGGCAGTGTAGATGGTCTCTTCGATGCACTCGCGGCGCTCGAGATGGCGCGCTCGCGCAAGACACTCAGCGTCAAAGCAGCGAATGCGCTGAGCGCGGCTTATGGGATCGCGGCGGTCGCCGGCAGGATCGAGGCGCAGAACATCGGCGCTCGCTTCGGTTCAGTGGGGGCCGCTGCGACCTATGTCGTTGAAGACGACGTCGTGGAGATTACCAACACTGACAGTCCTGACAAGCGCCCCGACGTCACTACCGAGGAGGGGAAGGCGGTCGTGCGGCGCGAGCTCGACGCCATCTACGAGTTGTTTATCGACGCCATTGCGCATGGTCGCGGACTGAATGCTGAAGACGTGCGCGACAATTTTGGGCGCGGCGCAACGCTGCTCGCGGCCCATGCAAAGAAGCGCCGCATGATTGACTCGATTTTTCGGCCCGCGCTGCGCGCTGTCGGGGTCGCTCCTGCTGCCGAGCAGGCGCCCAATGTATCACTATCGATCGAAACGCCGCGCGCTCTCCAGATCGCTGCTGCCCTTGAGCCGCTCATGACCCAACAGACGATCGGGGCGCAGAGCGCCGTCGACGACCAGAGACAGGAGATCACGATGGATCTGCGCACATTGAAATCACAGCACCCTGACGTGTATCAGGCTGCCTTCGCGGAAGGCGAAGCGGCCGAACGCGACCGCGTTGGCGCTCATCTGACCCTCGGTCGCACGGGTGGCGAAGAGGGCCTGACAATTGCCTATCAGGCGATCGAGAGCGGAGCGCCGTTGAACATGACCGCGAGCGCACGCTACACCGCGCTCGCACTGAACGCGCGCGATCGCGCCGTGCGGCAGAGCGACGATCGCCAGACCGGCAGCGCAGTCGATGCGCCGGCGCAGATCACGCCGCCACCTCCGCCGAGCGCGCCGGCAGCGCATCAGACAAGCACGAGTGCACCGGCGGGTGCATCAGCGGTCGTGCCCGATCTCGGCGACAAGGTCGTCGATATTCTTCGGGCGCGGCAGGGGAAGGCGGGACGCTAATGGCAACCATCGAAACGACCACGATCCGGTACGGCGGGTCGATCGCCCTCAAGGATGAGCAGTTCCGCGATGAGGTGATCACCTTTGCGGCAGCGGCGACGCTCCTCAAGGGGACTCTCCTTGGCCGCGTCACCGCGGGTGGCAAGCTCAAGGCATTCGCCACGGGCGCGAGCGACGGGAGCGAGAAGCCGGTCGCGGTGTTGACCTATGACGTCGTCGCAGTCGGCGCAGGCGATGTCCTGGCGCGACCGCTTATCAAGGGCGAGGTCAACCGTAATCGATTGATCATCGCAGCCGACGGCAACGGTAACAACCTCACCCCTGCCATTCTCGACCAGCTTCGCAACTACGGCATCACGCCGGTCGATGTGCAGCAAGTCGGGCAGACGGCCTAACCCACCCTTCCACTTCGAAGTCCGTCGGCGACCAACGTCGCGCTTCGCTGAACTGGTTCAGCGCGCGTGCTCGGTTCGGTGCGTCCGCAGGAGGTCTAGACATGAGCACCGAATCAACACAGCACCTGATCAGGATGTATGTGGAGCGGGCGAGCCCGGTCCTATTCCTGACGAGCTTCTTCGATAGCCCGCCGCAGAACTTCCACACGTCGGAGATGGTGTCGCTCGACATCATGCGCGATTCGGAAGAGGTCGCAATCGTCGTGCAGGACTTGAGTGCCGGGACGCGCGAGAACGAGCTCACGCTTTGGCAGAACAAAGGCTTCACGCCGCCCGTCTTCGATGAGTCTGCGACGATCACGTCCTACGACATGATTCGGCGCATGCCGGGGCAGGACATCTTCACCGATCCGAACTACCTAGCGAATGCCACGGAGCAGGCCTTCCAGGTGTTTCGTAAGCTCGAGATGAAGATCCGTCGCTCGGTCGAGCTCATGGCTGCGCAGGTGCTGCAGACCGGAAAGCTGACCCTGACTGACAACGCGGGGAGACCGCTCTTCGTGCTCGACTTCGGGCCGCGGACCGCGCACTTCCCGACTGCCAGCTCGGATTGGGGCGGCGGTTCAGACAATCCTCTCGCAGACATTCAGTCGCTAGCGGACCAGGTGCGGCGCAACGGTCGCGGCCTGCCGAACCGGCTGATCTTCGGAAAGCGTGCTTGGCGCGACTTCTTCGGGAAGGACGCAGTCCAGAAGCTCTTCAATCTCCTGCGGATCAACGTCGGCAATATCGAGCCGCGGCAAGTTCCGGGTGGAGGTTCCTATAAAGGAACCATCTTCCTGGATAACTACGAGTACGAGTTGTACGTCTACGACGGAACCTACGTCGACCCGCAGACGAGCACCGTCAAGGAGTACGTCAACACAGACAGCGTGATCATGCTGTCCGAAGGGACGCGACTCGATCTCACGTGGGGCGGCATCCCGCTGCTTCGTCCGCCGATCGCGTCTGCGCTCGAGTTCCTTCCGCCCCGCATCTCCGACGGCGCTTCGAAGCTGGACCTGACCGTCAACGCCTACTTCACGCCCGACGGCAAGCACTTGAAGCTTGAGGCGGGCACTCGCCCCCTCACGATCCCAACTGCGATCGACACGTTCGGTTGCCTCAAGACAAGGGTGTAAGGCGAGACCATGGCAAACAAGCAAGACAAGCAGTTGGTCGATCAGATCAATCAGCTCGCGGGAACCCTGCAGATCTCCGCGCCCGACCTGACAAACCAGGGCACGCAGCAGCTCGAAGACACGCTCGCCGCGCTGCAGAAGCTCAAGGCCGAGCGCGACGGGGGCGGCACGCAGGGGACGTCGGGCGGCGCGCAGACGACCGATCCGGCTCAGTCAAAATCCCTTCCAGGCTCGGAGCCTGGCGAGATCGCGCCCATCCCCGGGCAAGTCGCGGCCAAGGGTAAGCCCGAGGCCTCGACGAGTGGCTATCGTGTTGCGCCTGGAAAGTCGCTCACGGGGAATCGCGGCGACCTACTCGACGCGGGCGCAGAGATCAGCGAGAAGGACGTCGCGGGCGGGGCCGAGCGGCTCACGGAGCTCGAGAAGCTCGGGTACGTCGTCAAGACCGACAAGAAGTCCAGCGAGCCTGCGCAGCCCGCTGAGTCCGGACAGTCGCCTGGTGGCGGCACGTCCTCGCCCACCGGGTGAGTGAGCCTGCGCCTACTCGCGATCGCCGACCACGCGGCGATCCTTTCCGATGTGACGGCGTTCGCGACCGCGATCACCGTGACCAATCCCGCCGGCGTGAGCGTGACGCTTGCCGGGTTGGCGTCGGACGTCGGCGAGGTCGTGGACCCGGAGACGGGATTGGGAATCATGGGGCGGCGCGTGACGGTGCAGCTCTTGCCCGCGGTGCTCGCACCGCTCGGCGAAGTGCGTGCTGTCTCGGAGGGGTCGTCTAAGCCGTGGACCGTCCGCTTCGCAGACGCGCACGGTATCGAGCGCACGTACAAGGTGATCGAGGTCCTGCCAGACAACGACCTTGGGAGCGTCAGGTGCGTCGGCGAAGTCTATAAGAGCGGGGTGAGCTGATGCTCGCTCCCAAGCTGACCGAGCTCGTCGACAAGGTCGACGTGTTCGAGCTGGTGCGAGATCAGATCGGGGCGCTGCTCCTGATCGAGACCGAGCAGCAGCAGTTTCTTGCCACCGCGGCCGCACGCGACCCGACGCCTTGGGATCTGCGCGTGTACACCGAGCGGACCAACCCCTTCGGCGAGTTCGTCGACCTGGTCGAAGGGGAGGATCCGCCTCGTCCCATCGTGAACGTCAGCTACTCGGGCTCGACCTATATCAAGTCGTCGTCCAACGTGGTCGAGCGCCAACGCGCGGACTCGACCTACTTCATCGACTGCTACGCAGTTGCAGTGAGCCAGGACGTCCCCGGAGGCGGGCACCGTCCAGGCGACGAGCTCGCCGCCCTCGAGGTGCAGCGGGTCATCCGGCTCGTCCGGAACTACTTGATGAGTGCCGAGTACACCTATCTCGGGCTGCGCGGCACGGTCGGCGGACGCTGGATCGCCTCGATCGAGACGATGGACCCGCAGCTCGACGCGCTGCAGGTGCAGCGGGTCGGCGCAGCGCGGATCACGCTCACCGTCGACCATTCCGAGTACTCGCCGCAGGTCCGCGGCGAGCCGCTAGAACTGCTCTCCCTCAACGTGCGACGCGCGCCGGACGGCGAGCTTTCCTATTTCACCGCGACCTTCCCGGGAGTCTGAACCCATGACCATCGACGCATCCGCCGTTGCCCGTGTGCTCGGCATTGAGACGACCTACAAGGACTTGCGCGAAGGCGCGGTGCTCTACCTGCCGCAGCGGATTGCCGTGCTCGCGCAGGGCGCAACCGACGCAGCCTATGGCTCGACGAAGTTCGCGGCGCGCACCGCCGGCGAGGTGGGGAGCAAGGTCGGGTACGGCTCACCCGCGCACCTCGCGATGCTTCAGCTGCAGCCGATCAATGGCGACGGGGTCGGTACGGTGCCCGTGACGATCTACCCACTGCAGCAAGCAGCCGGCGCGACCGAAGCCACCGGAGACATCACGGCCATCGGAACCCAGACCCGCGCGGCCAGCTATCGCGTGAAGGTTGGCGGGATTCGTTCGTCGAGCTTCACGATCCCTGTAGGGGCGTCGGTCTCGGACATTCTGGGATCGGTGATGGTCGCGATTCAGTCGGTGCTGGAGATGCCTGTGACGGTCCTGCCGACCTACGGAGCGGCAGCTTCCACGCCAGGTACCAACACGGGGAACGGCACCGTAACTGCGCTGTCGGTCGCAGGTACGCCCCGCCCTGGCTCCTACAAGCTGGCTGTGACCGGAGCTATCTCGGACGGGGGGAAGTTCGTACTGAGCGACCCGGACGGGATTGCGGTCTCGTCGGTCACGCTGACGCCTGCGCCTGGCGGAACAACCGAGGTCGATGCGGCGGGGCTGCAGTTCACGGTCACCGATGGCACGACGGACTTCGCGGTCGGGGACAACTTCACGATCGAAGTCCCTGCGACGAAGCTCGAGCTCACCTCGAAGTGGAAAGGCTCGAGCGCCAATGCCATCCGCTTGTCGGTGGAAGGGGAGTCCTACGGCGTCTCCTTCGCCTTCACGCAGCCGTCGGGCGGGGCGGGGAACCCCTCGGTGGCGAGTGCGCTCGGGCAAATCGTGGACGTGTGGGAGACCCTCGTCCTGAATGGCCTCGACGTCACCGACACGGAGGCGCTCGACGAGCTCGCCACCTTTGGCGAGCAGCGATGGGGCGAGCTTGTCCGCAAGCCCTTTGTGTCGTTCGTCGGGACGACAGCGGCCGCGGTCGCCGAAGCCACCGCCGTCTCGGCAGGTCGACGCACGGATCGGGTCAATGCGCAGATCGTGTCGCCAGGGGCCGAAGATCTCCCCGTCGTGGTTGCTGCGCGGGCGCTCGCGCGCATCGCACGGATCGCGAACAACAATCCCCCGCGCGACTATGGTTCGCAGCGCCTGACGGGGCTGACGCCCGGGCCCGACGGTGCACAGTGGGACTATCGGACGCGAGACATGGCCGTGAAGAACGGCTCGTCGACGATCGAGATCAAGGACGGGATCGTCTGCCTGTCCGATGTCGTCACGTTCTACCGTCCGACGGGTGAAGAGCCACCCGGCTTTCGGTACGTGTGCGACATCGTCAAGCTGCAGAACATCATCTTCAACCTTTCGCTCATCTTCGAAAATGAAGACTGGGACGGGGCGCCGCTCGTGCCCAACGATCAGCCCGTCGTCAACTACGCGGCACGTAAGCCGAAGGACGCCGTTGCCGCGGCAAATGCGCTGATCGACTCGCTCGGGCTGTACGCGTTTCTGTCGGATCCGGCGTCGGCGAAGAAGAAGACGACCGCGTCAATCAACGCGATGAACCCGAAGCGACTTGACCTCCGGCTGATCGTGCAGCTCTCGGGCAACACGGTGCAGAAGGGAATCGAGCTTGGGTTCGGCTTCTACTTCGGAGCGAGCGCAACAGCGTAACCCCACGACGCGGGCGCGCTGTCCGCAGGAGAGATGGACATGTCGACTGGCGGAAGCATCGAATCAGTATCGATTCGCGGGCGCAACTTCAGCGTCGCGGCCGATGCCGACGTCGCGCGCAAGCTCGGCGGCTTCGAGAATGAGTTGCAGATGAACGGCGACAGCACGGCGCGCGTAATCAAGACGCGCACCGGATGGTCGCTGAGTGGTGTCGTGATCGACGTCAACGACCTGCGCGCCGACCAAGAGTTTCTGCAGGAGCTGCAGAACGGGAGACGTGCCGACATCGACGGCTTTTACGCCATCGCGATCACCTACGCCTCGGGTGCCGTGTATTCGGGGCGTGGCACCGTCGTTGACGCCGTCGAGTACGCCTCGCAGGCGTCAACCGCGGGGCTGTCGCTTGCCGGGCCCGGAGAGCTGACCAAGCAGTAGGAACGAGGGGGAGACATGGAATCAGCGAAGGTGCTCGACCTGACGCGCGGGGTCGCACGCGAGGTCGCCGAAGCCGAGTTCGAGCGCTTCTGCGAAGCGATGGATTTGGACATCGACACGTCACGGATGGACGCGGAGGACATCAAGGGCTTCGAAGAGGCCAAAGCCGTGATCGTGCGCGCAATCGAGCGGCAGCATGTCGTCGTCGACGACCGCGGCCAGCCGGTCTTCACGCCGCAGTCAGGCGACGGTCGTGCAATCACCTTCTATGAGCCAACCGGCGCCACCTTCATGGCGACGGACGCGCACAAGAAGGGCCAAGACGTGGCGAAGATGATCGCGGTCCTGGCGGACATGACGCGGACCGACGCCAAGACATTCGCGAAGCTGGCGAATCGCGACTTCAAGGTGTGCCAGACGCTCGTGAAGCTTTTTTTGGGCTGAGCGTCTCGACCCCGCTCGTGCGCGGCGGCGAAGACGCAAGGCTACACGCCCTGCGCGGCGAACCTGGGCACACGCTCCTGCCCGTCTACGGTGAGATGTTGCTGCAGGTCTGCCGCGACTACCCGGGCGTTCCTGATCCGCGCACGCTGACCATGGCCGAGATCCGCTTCTTCTATTCGGGGCTGCGGGCTGAGCTGAAGAAGCACACGAAGCCTTCGGGTGGACCCGTGGCCCGTCGACCCGTTGCTCGTCGCCGAAGGTAAGGTGGTTCATGGCTGGTCGCTTTAGCGTCGACGCGGTGTTCCGCGCGATCGACAAGATGACCGCGCCAATCACGAAGATGCAGTCGCGCATGGAGCGCTTCACGAAGGCGACCGAGAAGAGCTTCAAGCAGCTCGATGGAGCGGCAGACAGGTGGCTCGGTGGGCTGAAGAACGCAGGCATCGGTGCCGCCGCAGCTGCCGCAGGCGTAGGCGCTGCGCTCTGGGCGGCGGCGCAGCCGGGCATGGAGTTCGACCAGGCCATGGCGAACCTCGGGGCGACGTCGCTGCAGACGCGCGACCAGCTCGGGGCCCTCGAGAAGGCAGCCAAAAAGCTTGGCGCTGAGACACAGTTCAGCTCGACCGACGTCGTCCACGCCATGGAGCAGATGAGCAAGGCGGGGCTCGACGAGCAGCAGATCCTCGCGGCGATTCCCGGCATGGTCTACGCGGCGTCTGCCGCAGGCGAGGACCTCGCAGAGACCACTGCAGCTGTGACGCACGTCATGAAGGGGATGGGACTCGAAGCGAACCAAGCGCAGTCACTTGCAGATGCGATGGCGCTCGCAAGCGTGAAGACCGACAGCAGCATGTCTTCCCTTGCGGAGAGCATGTCGAAGCTCGCCCCGACCGCGAAGCAGTTCGGGATTCACGTGAACGACGCGCTTGCGATGGCGGCGCTCTTGCAGGACGTGGGCATCGATGCGTCCGAGGCTGGCACTGCGGTTGCCACCATGCTGACCAAGCTCAGCGATCCGACCGATGAAGCGCGCGGCAAGATGAAGAAGTTCGGGATCTCCTTTCAAGATGCAGCCGGCAACATGAAGAGCCCGGTGGAAGTCTTGAAGGCGTTCACACAGGCGGCGAAGGGTGCAGGCGGCAACATGGCGCAGGCAGCTTTCTTCGCGGAGCTCGTTGGCATGCGTGGACAGCGTGCCGCGATCAACTTGAAGGACTCGCTTGGGAAGGCGAGTGGCGGCTTCCTCGAACTGCAAGAGGCGCTGTCCAAGTCTGCAGGCACCGCCGAGAAGATGGCAAAGATTCGCATGGACACTCTCGGCGGCGACATCGATCGTCTCAAAGAAGGCTTCAACACGTTCCTGATTGATGTCTATGCGCTCGAGAGCGGCCCGCTGCGCAAGGTCATCCAGCAGATGGATGCGTGGCTGAGCAAGAACCAAGCGGCGATTGTCGAAGGCATTGGGAACGCCTTCAAGTGGATCGCCGATAACCTCGACACCATCCTAGCGTGGGCTGGTCGGATCGCGCGCTTCATCGCGGTCATCACTGCGGTCGCGGTTGCGATCAAGCTCGTGACCGCTGCGGTGTGGTTGCTGAGTGCGACGCCGCTCACGATCTGGCTCGTCGCGATCACAGCAGTGCTTGCCCTGATCGTCGCGTTCTGGCCGGACATCGTCGCCTTCTTCGCGTCGATCTGGCAGGGAATGGTCGACATCGCCGGCTTCATCGTCGAGAAGGTGGTGGGGATATTCAGCGCTCTGTGGGGCGTCTTGAAACCTCTCCTGACGGGCTTTTTCGAATTCATCGTCGGCATGATGGTGCTGATCTGGAAGCCGATCCTGGACCCGCTCTTCCGCATCATGGCGACGGTCGGCGGCTTCCTTTACGACCGCGTGATCGAGCCTGTCTTCGAGGCGTTTCGCTGGCTTTGGGATCAAGTCACAGCAGTCGCGAGCGTGGCATTTGACGCCGTGCTTGCGGTCGGCAAGGTCTGGTACGAGGGATTCACGACAATCTGGGGCGCGCTGACGGGCTTCTTTTCGAAGCTCTGGTCGGGCATTTCGGGCGTCTTCGAGAGGGTGCTCGCTCCGATCCTCGATAAGATCACCTGGGCCGTGGACAAAGTACGCGCACTTGGCCGCTCGGTCCTCGGTACAGACGAAGAATCCAGCGAAGGTACGAGCGCACCAACGACGGGCCCGCAAGTCGTGAGCCCTGCTGATCGTGTCGCCCGGTCGATCAGCGAGACCACCACGACCAACCAGAGCGAGCTCGTGATTCGCGACCAGACTGGCAAAGCCAGCTTCTCGAAGCAGTCGCCAGGCGCCAACATGAGCCTTTCGCTCGCGCAGTCAGGCGGCTTCTAGTGGCTTGGCAGGATCGCGTGCGTGAGGGGGCCTATACGCCCCCGAGCGGGATCCGGATGACCTTCCTCTACGAGGATGTCTCGCGCGAGACCGACAAGCGCACCGCGCTGTTCCAGTTCCCCGGTGTCGACGGCGGCTATGTGCAGGACAACGGGTATGGCGTCCGGCGCTACCCGCTGCGCTGCTTCTTCACAGGCGAGAGTCATGACCTGGCGGCGACCGCGTTCGAGGTTGGGCTGCTCGAGCGGGGGATCGGCCGACTCGACCATCCCTTCTACGGCTCCTTCGACGCGATCCCTTACGGCACGATCACGCGGCGGGACGACCTCAAGACGGGCGCGAATCAGTCGATCGTGGAGGTCACCTTCTTCGCCACCCTGGAGGCGCTTTACCCGTCGGGGCTGGCGAGTCCGCGGAACGAACTGCTCGCCGCCCTCGACGCGATAGACCTCGCCAGCTCGGAAGAGTTCGCGGAGCAGGTTGACTCGAAGACGGCGGCCGCGCGCGCTGTGACGAAGTCGACCTCGCGCGATCTGGTCCGGCTTGTCGCTGATGCCATGGGCGGCGCAGCGGATGCAGTGACCGCCGCCGACACGGCATTTCGGGACGCGCAGAGTGCGATCAACTACGGGATCGATCTGCTGGTCGGTCAGCCCCTGCAGCTCGCGCAGCAGGTGATCAATCTGCTGCAGGCCCCGGCGCGCGCCGTGGTGGGAATCGAGATGCGGCTCGCGGGCTATCGCGATCTGGCGGAGCGAATCTTTACCCGCGCGACCCTCGACACCTTCACGAGCCCGGTGCTGGCGGATCGTCAACTGCGGCTGGCGAACGACTTTCGGACGTCGGACTTCTTCGCGCAGCAAGCTGTCGGCGGTAGTCTGCGGACTGTCTACGAGACCCGCTTCGAAGCAAAGCCCGCCGCGCTGAACGCCGCTGAGGAAGTGCTTATGCAGTTCCGGCAGCTCGTCGCCTGGCGCGAGTATGCGGTCGTCTTCCTCGGCCTCCCTGATCCGGGCCGGGCGCAGCAGGCGCTACAGCATGGGACGGCGCGCGCCGTCGGGTACCTGATCGAGGCGAGCTTCGCACTGGCCACGGAGCGGCGACTCGTGCTCGACCGGCCGCGAACGATCATCGACGTGGCGGCAGAGGTCTACGGCGCCGTCGACAGCCGGCTCGATTCATTGATCAGCACGAACGAGCTTTCCGGTTCGGAGATACTCGAGCTGCCTGCGGGGGCGTCGATTGCCTACTACACGTGAGCTCGACGAAGTCGGGATCGAGATCGGCGGCAAGACCTGGCGTGCCTGGGATGACCTCGAGGTTCATCTTGGCCTCGACAGTCATCCTAGCGTGGGCTTTGCCGCGCCGTTCGAACACACTCGACTCGAGACGCGCGAGGCATTCCGTCCGTGTTCGTTTACGCCACTCTCGTGCACGCTTGGGGGCGTCCCGCTCTTCGCCGGCCTGCTGGTCGGAGTCACCCCGCATGCAGCAGCAGACTCGGCCACGGTCAGCTGTAGCGCCTACTCGAGGGCAGCTCTGCTCGAAGACGTCAACCTGCCCGGGAACCTCGTTCCGTTCGAGACAGCTGGACTGACACTCAGGCAGATCGCGCAGCGGCTGGCGGGAATCTACGGGGTTGGGGTCGATATGCGCGCGCCCGAGGGGCAGGCGTTTCGCAAGGTCAACACGAAGAGGAAGCGCTCGCGCGTGGACACGAAGGTCGACCACGACACGAAGGTCGACGACTTCCTGGTCGAGCTCGCCAAGCAGCGTGGCGTCGTGCGCACCAGCAACGCGCGCGGAGACCTCTTGCTCTGGCAGAGCGTCAAGCCAGGCAAGCCTGTCGCACGTCTGCGCGAGGGCGAGGCGGGAATCGTCGAAGTGACGGCGACGTTCAGCCCGCAGGAGTACTACAGCGAGATCACCGGCTTCACGACCGCCAAGCGGGGAACGACGGGCTCGAAGTACACGCAGCGAAACGATCGACTCGCGGGGACGATCCTGCGCTCGCTGTCGTTCACGCTCGATGATGTGGAAAAAGGCGACGCCCCCGCTGCTGTTCGCGCGAAGATGGCAAGGATGTTCGCGAATGCCGTCACGTACGTCGTGCAGCTTCCCAGCTGGCGTGATCCAAGCGGCAGGCTGTGGGAGCCGAACACCACGATCACGCTGCTCGCACCGCGGGCC
>Ga0207691_10000134_pt1 | contig 67672 bp, 65 predicted proteins | sample KBSM13metaG_FD_184327 | JGI IMG/M metagenome (GOLD analysis project Ga0207691, IMG submission 184327) | Miscanthus rhizosphere microbial communities from Kellogg Biological Station, Michigan, USA - KBS M1-3 metaG (SPAdes) (version 2) | ecosystem: Host-associated > Plants > Roots > Rhizosphere >...
CGGGGTCCACCACTTGATGTAACGTTCCTGCATAAATCGGGTCGGCTTTTATAGACCGGATTTGAAGGATTTACAGCCAAATTCGAAGCAAAACAGGCGGGCGAAATTGGACAAGGCAACCTTCTTCGGGAATAGCTTTCGCTCTACTAAAGGATGCTGCGTCATACCCTCACCGGGAATATTCATCGCCACCGTCAATTCCCTTCACGCACGCTCGGGAACCGGCGAGATATTCTGGTTTATTTGCCGCCAGGATACCGCCGCTTTCTGCGGCGTCGCTATCCCGTGTTCTATTTGCAAGATGGGCAAAACCTTTTCGATGCTGCGACTGCCTTCGCTGGCGTGGAATGGAGCGTGGACGAAACCGCGCAGCGATTGATTCGCCGCAAACTAATCGAGCCGATCATCATTGTGGCGATTGCAAATACCGGCCCGGATCGCATTCACGAATACGCCCCGACACGCGGTATCATCGACAGCAAAGCAAAACGAAAAAAGCGCAGTCGCGGTCTGGCCCGCAAGTACGGGAAGTTTTTGATCCAGGAGTTAAAGCCGTTCATTGACTCAAAGTATCGGACCAAGCCGGAAGCCGAATTTACCGGGCTGGGCGGGTCGTCTCTGGGCGGATTACTCGTAATGACGCTCGGACTTTGGTTTCCAAATGTCTTCTCGCGGCTGGCGGTGATGTCGCCCTCGGTTTGGTGGGACGATGAGGTGATCGTGAGAGGAGTGCTGGCGCTGGATGAAAAGCTTCCGCTCAGGATCTGGCTCGATACCGGCACGGCCGAACCGGGCTGGGAGCGAGCACGCAATCTATGCGCTGCCCTGGTCGAGGGCGGTTGGAACTTGCACGACGATCTTGAATATCACGAAATCGAGGGGGCGGATCACAGTGAAGCGTCCTGGGCGGCGCGTGTCGATCCGATGTTGCGCTTCCTTTATCCGCCGCCGGCACCAAAGCCAGCGAGATAACGGAACACAGACTTTCCAGTCTGTGCGCCCAGCGGAGTTTTACTCCGCTCAGACTGGGCCGAAAAGGCAGCAGGAAGAATCCCCGCTGGGCGCACAGGCCACCGGCCTGTGTTCCTTGTTACTGCAACGGCATACCGTAAACCTGGTAAACGCGCACGTTTCCGCCGACGAAATCCCAGTCTTTTTGGTAAGCAAATGAACGCTCGCGTTGCGACCAGGTAAGCGCCCGGGGTCCATCAGGATGATTTGGGTCGTACACAAGGTACTGGTCGATGTCGGTCGAGCTCCCGGGCTTCTTTGCATAAACCAACACAGCATGATTGATGGTTAAGTGCGGCAGAGTGGTAAGAAAAGCGACGAACAAATCCCCGCGATCGAGGATCGCGTTAAGATTTTGGTGAGTCTTTTCCTGATATTCAACTCCCGGTTCAAAAAACGTCCGGGCGTTTCCCAGCCGCCAGTAGGTCGGCCAGCCGTAGCCGATATTTCGCTGCACGATGTAGCCCCGTTTCACGCTCATCTCGCGGAAGTTTGCAAGGCCCGGGAAAACCACACGCTGCTCCTGCGGGAGGGTGTCGTGCCAGGCCGCACGACGAGTGACCTGCCGAATTCGTTTCGCCAGATCCTCATCGCTCAATGGCGGGGCATGCGGATCGAAACGCGCAAACTTTTTGAATTGCATGGTGGTTCGGCAAAGAACGAAGCAGCGTCGGGTATAGCGTTTTTGTTTTGCCGATTCGCCGCGGCGGACGCGGGCGATACCGTTTTGGTATTCAAACACGGTCATGTTCGCGAATCCGACCGTGTCCTTTTCGAAATGGAGCGGCGGGGTAAACGCACTGGCGCATGGGCAACCCAAACCCAGAAGCAGAGCAAACATTATGGTAGAACCAATTTTCCGATTCATGATCCTGCCTGACGCGGGCCGGCCCCGATCAGCCGGTGGCGCCGTTGCCCTTTGGCGGTTCAGCAAAGTTGCCGAGGCGACGGAATTTCTCGTAACGTTTTTTTAGCAGCTGATTGATCGGCGTTTTGAGCAGGCGCTTAAGATTCGATCGCAACGCTTCGCCTAGGATTTGCGCGGCTTTCTCATGGTCGCGGTGCGCGCCGCCATCCGGCTCGGCAACGATTTCATCGACGACATTGAGTTTCATCAAATCCTGCCCAGTCAGTTTGAGCGCTTCGGCCGCTTCGGCGGCGTGGCGTCGATCTTTCCACAAAATAGCGGAGCAGGCCTCGGGACTGATGACAGAATAGTAGGCGTTCTCCAAGATCATGACGTGATCGGCCACCCCGATGCCGAGAGCACCGCCCGAGCCGCCTTCGCCGATGACAGCCGCAAGAACGGGCACGCGCAGATTCATCATTTCACGGAGATTGACTGCGATCGCTTCGGCAATGTGGCGTTCTTCCGAACCGATGCCGGGATAAGCGCCGGGCGTATCGATCAGCGAAATCACCGGCAGATTAAATTTCTCGCCGAGCTGCATCAAGCGCAGCGCCTTGCGATAACCTTCCGGGTGCGCGCACCCGAAATTGCGCATCACATTTTCCTTGGTGTTGCGGCCCTTTTGATTCGTGATCACGATGCAACGTTGCTCCCCCAGCATCGCGATCCCGCATGGCATGGCCTTGTCGTCGCCAAATAAACGGTCGCCATGCAACTCGTTCCAATTCGTAAAACAGCGCTCGACGTAATCGAGGGCGAAGGGCCGCTGGGTGTGCCGCGCGATCTGCACCCGCTGCCAAGCGCTGAGGTTACCGTAAATTTCGCGGCGTGTGGTTTCGATCTTCGCCTCCATTGCCTCGACTTCAGCATCGAAATCGAGCGCGTGTTCGTCGGAATGATCGCGGATTTCCTGCAACCGGCGTTGCAGCTCCACAATCGGTTTCTCGAAATCGAGCGGTTGCGGCTCCTTCATGTTACTCCGTAATGGTGACAGGGGTCTTGCCGTTGACAAGGCTGCTCAATTCTTCGGCCTCGCTGGCGGAAATGCCAAGCCCAAGTGGCGGGGGTGGCTGATCGGAACCCGGGTGGGACGCGTCCGGGATGGCATAGATGGTGTAGCCGGCGTTGGCGAGACGAATCCAGCGCATACTCGTCTGATATTCACGGGTGCCGAAACCGACGCGTTTACCATTCTTCCAAGCCAAAATCTCAGCCACTTTGGTATTGATCCGCGGCGGCTGTTTCGGCGGCAGTTTCATTTCCTGGACATGATATTGCTTGAAAAACTGTCCGTGGTTGATGAGGACAATAAGTTTTTGTTTCGTTTGAATAAAGAGGGAGAAATCGGGATTCGAAATCAGTAACCTTTCGCCGATGTGCAACATGGTGCCGTTCATGTTGTTGGTGCGCATGATCAGCTCCGGCGTCGATTTCATTTTCTGCGCGACCCGGGCAATGACGTCCCCTTTTTTCACGATGTATTCTTTTTTTTCGGGAGAAGGTAGAGGCGAGAAAAGTATATCGATGTTGACGGCACCGAGCAGGTCTTTCGCTTCCTCGAAGTGCTGGCCGTTGGGATATTTCTGAATAAACGCAAAGAGAGCATTGCGTGCCTCCACCAGATTACCTTCCTGCCGTAATTTCGCCGCCTCCTGAAATTCCGGCAGGCTCAGGTCGGGCACCGGTGTCGCAGGGATTTCGCCGCGCTGTTCTTTTTGGACGGCGATCTCCTGTTTAAAGAGCACGTTGTAGGCGAAGTAGGCGGCGCCGCCAAAAATTGCCAGCGCCAATAACAACGCAAAGAGCCACTTCATGCCAACGCCATTGCCAGCCTCATCACATCATCGCGATGCAACGCAGGTCGCGTCCCTGCCGAAGTCACTCTTCTCGGTACGGGTTGGTCCCCGGGAAAATCATGTGCCAGAGGCGCGAAATCTGTCCTTCGGGCTCGTTCGTCCAAGTAAAGTGGCAATTGTGACAATAAAATCCTTTCGGAAAAATCTTCACAGCAAAGAGAATGCTCGCGATCGCCGGGGTCAGAAATTTCCGGGTCATTTGCGGATATTCGATATTGGAAGATTCGCATTGTGGGCAGCGCAGCGCGGCGCCGACGTCAGGATCGGAGACTTCCCATTCCCGCATCAATTGGTGTGCTTTCCCGAAATCATCTTCGTTCACTTTCACTTTCACGTTTGCCCGGGGCTTGGCCATGAAAGCGACTCGTTGGAGATGACTATCGCCGATGATGTCGGCCCCGATCCCAGCTTGTCCCAACCGGTCACGCAGATGTTTGGCTTTCGATTGCTCGTTGAAGGTTGCGATCGTGACCATGGTTTTATAAGCGGCCTGGCCGCGTCCTGAGCAAACAACATTCAGCGCGGCTGTGCAAGACTCGGTGGCGGAAACCATTGATAAAGCATCAAATAAACGAGCACGCCGGTGACGGAAACGTAAAGCCAAATCGGCATCGTCCATTTGGCGATCCGGCGATGCTTGTCCCAGCGGCGCTGAAAAACCGGAATCAGGGTGAGAACGACCAGCGGAAGGGTGACGAAGGCGAGCAAAACGTGCGTCGCCAGCATTGGAAAATAAATTGCTGCCAGCCAACCGCGAAAGCCGGAAGATTTTTCCCCGACGTGAATGTGATAGGTGATATAGCCAACGAGAAAAAGGGCGGAGGAAACGATCGCTGTAACCATGCAAACGACGTGGCGTTGCCAAAAATTTCGCCGGATAAAATACCAGCCGGCAGAAATGAAAATGGTACTGACAAAATTGAGCGTGGCATTGATTGCCGGTAAATCGGAAACGGAAATCACGTTGAAGCGTTGAAGAATTAAAGCGTTACATCGACAGTCCCTGCGACTCCAAAACATTCAACGCTTCCACGCGTCATGCCAGCTATTCTGGAACCGCCGCAAAAATCGTTCGCTTCTGCGACGCATCGACCGCGCACGTTCGCGCGATGCCTTCTCGCTACTACGGCGCGGTTTCTGGTTGTTCTGATCTTGGGAGCGATGGCCGGCGGCGGCTGGTACCTGGCCAGGAAAGGATTCGGCCGGAAATGGCGCGGACTCGTGGTTGAGGAATTGCACAAGCACGGCGTGGAAGCCTCTGTTCGGCGGCTGACCCTCGATCCCCTTCGCGGCCTGGTCGCGCAGGATGTTCGCATTTACGATTACAAAAATCGCGAGAACACTATCGCGGAGATCAGTCGCATTTCGCTGGACGTGAATTACGCGGCGTTACTGCAACGCCAGGCCTTTTTGAATGCAATCGATATTCGTAATGCCCAGGTCACATTGCCTTTGCCCGAAGGAGCGGACCCGAAATCGCCACACGCTCAAATCAAAAATTTGCACGCCCACATTTATTTTCCTCCGGAACAAATTTATGTCAGCCAGGCGGATGGAATCTTCTGCGACATTCGCATTTCGGCGACCGGACAACTAATCAAGCGGAACGATTACAAACCGTCGAGGGACGTAACACCGGAAGAATGGCAGACGCGACTGGCCATCTTGCAGCGATCGGTAAGCGAGCTGAGCCAGTTCAAATTCTCCGAGCGTCCGCATTTGCAGATCAAATTCAGCGGCGATGTCGCGCAGCTTGAGAATGCGCGAGTGGAGGGAACGTTGCAGACCGGGCCATGGCAGCGGGGCAATTATCAGGCACGAAACCTGACCATGACCGGTGAGTTCGCCGATCAAACACTCAGCATCAAACAATGCGAATTGCAGGACGACTTGGGCGGATTCACTGCCAGCGCAATTTGGCGACAACCGGCGGGCGAGCTTCAGTTTCAGGCGCGCAGCAGTCTGAATCTGCGCACGCTGCTTGAAAGCGTCGGGCTCTCCCGGCTCGTTTCCGACATCACTTTTCTAGCGCCGCCGCGCTTCGAGATTTCGGGATCGGCAAAATTGGGCGAAGGCCAGCCACGTTGGCAGGCCATCGGCCACGCCGCGCTGGATCGGTTCGCGTACAAGGGAATTCCGTTTCTAAGCGCGAATGCCGAATTTTCCTGGGACGGCGAACGCACAATGGTGCGCGACATTCACGTGCGGCATCAAAGCGGAGAGTTAGTCGGGCGGTTGCTCGATGCGCCGAATGATTTTCGGATCGATCTCGCCAGTACGATTGACGCCAACGCGCTTCGTTCTCTGGCACCGGCCGACACGCGTGAATTCGTGAACGATTGGGATTGGCCGCATGCCTCTAATCTTCAGCTAAGCATTCGCGGGCCGAGCGCGGCAGCCGCGACTTGGAAAGGCGATGGCACCTTACAACTGCAGCGCGGGCGTTTTCGCACCATTGGTTTTAATAGCGCCTCCGCCAGCGTTCATTTCGGGGATGGCGCGGTCACCTACGAGGATTTTCGAGTGGCCCGAGACGAGGGCGTTGCCACCGGCACATTCGTCTACGATTTCGCGCATCACGAGACGCGCCTGTCGAACGTCGTTTCGGGCCTGCGACCAACGGAAGCCATTTACTGGATTGATCCGAAATTGCTGAAGGTCGTTACCCCCTACAAATTTCAAAAATCCCCTACGATTACCACCAGCGGTGTCTATCAATTTCGCGGCGGTAAAAACACGCGCCTCGAAATCAATGTCGATTCAGCGGGCGGGATGGATTATATTTTTCTTGGCAAAACTCTGCCGTTCGACCGCATCAACGCGAAGTTGCTCCTGACCGATGATCGGCTGCAAATCTCCGAACTAAACGGCGCGATTTTTTCCGGCACAGTGCGGGGCAGCGCGGACCTTTCACTCGCGAAAAACGACCAGCGTTATCGGGCGGCGATGACGGTCGATCACGTCGATTTTCCAAAACTGACCGATCTCTATTTCAAATACAAAACGGCGGTGGGATTGATGAATGGCCGCTACGAATGGACGGGAATCGGGAGTGACGCGCGGACGATGAATGGCAAAGGCGAGGTGGAAGTGCGCAATGGCGATGTCTTTGCCATCCCGCTCTTTGGCCCGCTTTCGGACATTCTCAACAAGATCATGCCGGGGGTCGGTTATCGGGTCGCGCGAAAAGGGAATATGTCGTTCACGATCAAAGATGGCGTTATCCGCACCTCGGATTTTCACGTCGATGGCGGCACCTTCGGCATGGTGGGAGAGGGCAACGCCCATTTTCTCGATGACAAAATCGATTTTGACGTTCGCATTGACGCCAGCGGAGCCGGAGCCGTTCTCACTCCGCTCTATAAATTTTTCGAATATAAGGCCGAAGGCAGTCTGAAGAAGCCGGATTGGCACCCGAAAATTTTCTGAATGCTTAATGCCGAGGAATATTGAACCGCAGATAGCGCTGATATTTTCTTATCCGTGCCATTCGCGTATTCCGCTGTTGGCACCGCTTTTGTCATGTCGAGCGCAGTCGAGACATCTCTAACTTTTCCCGAGTATTCGCACTGAAGAGCGCTGAATAGTAAGAGATTTCTCGACTTCGCTTCGCTCCGCTAGAAATGACAAAAGAACTCCTTCTCGGCGCTCACATGTCGATTGCCGGCGGCGTGCACATGGCAATCGAGCGCGCTTGTTCGATCAATTGCACTGCAATGCAGATTTTCGTCAAAAACAACATGCAGTGGTTCGCCCGGCCATTGTCTACTGACGAAATTCGCGCTTTTCTGGACCACCAGCAGCGCGCCCAGTTGGGGTCGGTTTTTGCGCACGCGAATTATTTGATCAATCTCGCCGCCACCAATCCGCAATTTCACGCGAACTCGTTACGCGCTTTAGCAGAGGAATTGATTCGGGCCGATCACCTCGGGTTGCCATTTCTCGTGATGCATCCCGGCGCACACCTCGGCGCAGGTGAAGAAGCCGGCCTGGAAAAAATCACCGCATCGATCGACGCGATTTGGCGGGTGATTCCAAAAGTGAAGACGAAGATCGCGCTCGAAACCACGGCTGGCCAGGGTTCATGCCTCGGTCATCGCTTCGAGCACATCGCCCACATTATTGCCAATGTGCGCGAGCCCGAACGGATCTGCATTTGCCTCGATACTGCTCACATTTTTGCTGCCGGTTACGACATCGGCTCTGAGAACGCGGCCAATAAGACATTTCGCAAGTTCGATCGAATTATCCCGCAGGCGCGGGACCGACTGGTAGCCATTCATCTGAACGATTCCAAAGCTGCACGTGGCTCACACGTCGATCGACACGCGCACATCGGCAAAGGCAAAATCGGGCTGGCCGCATTTTGCTTCATCATGAACGCGCCGCGGTTTGGCAAAATTCCGAAAGTGCTGGAAACGCCGAAGGGCAAAGAACTGAAAGAAGATGTGGTGAATCTGAGAACACTGCGACGCTTGATTGCGTCCCCGACACCGTCATCTCGAGCGCAAGCGAGGGACCTCACCAACTTTGGTTGATCACACAAGCTAATGCGCGTGACTCAACCGCATTTGATAGGTCCCTCGTCGTCTGCGCGACTCGGGATGACGGTATGGCATTGCGATTCGTAATGTGACGCGCGAGTTTGCATTATGCCAAAGTCAGAAAAAATCGCGCTTGTCACTGGCGCAAACAAGGGAATCGGGTTCGAAGTTGCGCGACAGTTGGCGGCGAAAGGCTTTCGCGTGTTCGTCGGCGCGCGCAATGAGAAAGCCGGTCGTGCCGCGGCACAGAAAATCGGACCACCGGCAACGTTTCTAAAGATTGATGTGTCAGATCCCGCCAGCATTCGCGAAGCCGCGGCAGAATTAGCAAAGATGGTCGACCATCTCGACGTCCTGGTGAATAACGCCGGAGTCATCGTTGACGGCGATGACGCGATCTTGAAAGCAACGCCGGACCAATTCGAAACGACCATGCGTACCAACACCTTCGGGCCGCTAATGGTCGCGCAAGCCTTTCAGCCCATGCTCGCGAAGTCATCGGCACCCCGGATCGTCAATGTTTCAAGCAGCGGCGGACAACTGCACGACGGCGCCGATGGCTGGTCGCCAGTTTATTGCATTTCAAAAACGGCGTTGAATGGGGTAACTTCGCAGCTCGCCGCTGCACTCCCGAAATTTGCCGTGAATTCAGTTTGTCCGGGTTGGGTCCGCACCGATATGGGTGGGCCCAACGCGACTCGCTCGGTCGAACAAGGCGCGGACGGAATTGTCTGGCTCGCGGCCGAGGCACCGCAAAATCTCACCGGCAAATTTTTGCAGGATCGCAAAGTGATTCCGTGGTGACAACACTGGTCCCGAGTCGCTCAAACGAGCAATTACGACGCAACGGTCGCTTTCGCCGCGAGTTCTACTTCACTTAAACCTTGGTAGGTCTCGGCGACGATGTGATCGACGACCGCTTTGATATCGTGGGTGCGCTCCCAGACCGCAAGCTGCCGGTCCGCGCCTGTACCTTCATGTAGAATCCGTTCGATGTGGTTCATCTCGCGCCGGCTCCCCAGCTCGGCTACTTCGTCAGCTACAAACTCGATGAATTCGTGAATCAGATTGCGCGTTTCCGTTTCCTTTTCCCTGCCGAAGTCGATGAGCTTGCCATCGATCCCATAGCGCGAGGCGCGCCAGCGATTTTCATCGAGCAAACGCCTCCGGTAAATCCGGAAAGTGACATTTTGCCGGAGCAACTTGTGCAGTTTTGAAATCAACGCCTGGATAAGCGCTGCAATGGCGAGAGTATCGTCCACTCGCGATTGCGCGTCGCATACTCGCACTTCCAGTGTGTCGAAAAAAGGATGGAGCCGGATGTCCCACCAAATTTTCTTGGCGTTATCGATGCAACCGGTCTTCACGAGCAGGTTGCAGTAATCGGTGTATTCAGAAAGAGATTCGAACGAATCGGGAATGCCGGTGCGGGGAAAACGCTCGAACACTTTCAACCGGTAACCTTTCAGCCCGGTATCGTGCCCCACCCAGAAAGGCGAGTTAACCGACAGCGCGTAAATGTGGGGCAGGAAATAGCGCGCCTGATTCATAACGTGGATGGCGGTTTCGCGGTCTGGAATTCCGACGTGCACATGCAACCCGAAGATGAGATTGGCCCGTGCCAGCAATTGCATGTCGCGCACAATTTCCTGATAGCGCTCGCCTTGAGTGATGAGTTGATCGCGCCAATGTGAAAAAGGATGCGTGCCGACCGACGCGATCTTCAGTTGGCTGCGCGCAGCCAGTGCGGCCAGACGGCTGCGGAGCTCGGTTACGTGGTTCCTGGCATCGTCGATGTCGCGGCAAATTTCCGTGCCCAGTTCGACCACTGACTGATGCATTTCCGGCTTGATCTGCTCCTTGAGCGTCACTCTGCCGTCTTCGAGAATTTCGTGAATGTGGGAGCGCAATTCGCGCGTCACGGGATCGACAATGGCAAATTCCTCCTCGATACCGAGGGTGAAAACATGATCCTTGGCGCTCATTAGGCAGACCAATGGTGCGCCAAGAATTGCACGCTGTCACCCCGGATGAATGTAGCCGCGATCGCTCACCGCGGGCGGGCATCACCGATGCCGGCTACAGTGTTCACCCAACAATGTGCACGATTACCTTGTGAAAACCGGTGATCCCGGAGGTAAACGCGCGATCTTCTTCAAACTCCTGTACTTTACCTTCGCCATCGGTCGCACGCACCACCAAGGTGTAATCGTCGACATCATCGTCCGGCGCCCAGTTAAAACTCCACAGCGCCCAGGTTAATTTGGTACCCGGATAATCGATCTTTGCCTCGTCCCAACTTTCGCCGTCGTCCGAACTGAATTCCACCCGGGAAATTCCGCGATCGCCCCCGAAAGCGACGCCTTTGACCGGAACGCCCTTCGCCGCATCAGCTATCTTAATCCACGACTCGTTATAAGGAATGTCGATGCGAGATCGTGTCGGGACGATGAAATTTGGCCCCCAGCCTTGGGTCTCGTAAAAACCTTTCGCACCCGCCTTTGTTACTTCGATGCGAGTAAGCCATTTCACATGTTTTTCACCGAAATAGCCCGGCACGATGGCACGCGCAGGAAATCCATGGCGATCCGGCAGCTCCGTTCCATTCATCTTGAAGGCGATGAGCGTGGTCGGGGTCATCGCTTTCTGGAACGGAACGGTGTCGGTGTAATTGTCGACGCCGTGCAGCCGCACTCTCTCGGCCCCGGGAAGCGGAGAGGCTGCTTCCAACAAATCCCCCATCGGAATCCCGCGCCAAACCGCGTTGCTCATCAGTCCGGCATCGAGCCCATTACTAATGCACATTAAGGTCGTTTCCTGATCGACCATCTCCATGTTCTTGAAGTCCAGAAGCCGATAGGTGTGCGGATGCTGCACCAGGCCGGTCACTTCGAGATGCCAGAGTCCTTCGTCCACCCGCGGATCGACCACGTTCTTAGTCACGCAATAAAACCGATCGTTTGGGGTGATCGCCTGAACGTCCGCGCCCAAATATTGCGTGCCGTCGTAGCTGAAAGCCGCGATGCGAAACAGCTTGCGCGCGATGGCGGCGCTTCCGCCCGCGAAGAGAAGGCCGAGCGTGCCAAACAAAAATGCGCGCCGGCCCAGGTGCGGCGTAAATTCAGGCTGCGCCGCAGTCTTTTCTTGTCCATGACTCGTTAGAAAATCGAAACCAAGCACAAGGACGCGTTCGAAGAGAAGAAACGAGACTGCCAGTCCCAACAGCGTAATCAAACGCGCCGCATCGATTGGCATTCCCCCGTAGTGGGTCCCGAGCACCGGCCACAAAAAGATCGCACTGATTGCTAATGGCAGCGCTACGAAAACGAGAAAGGTCCAGCGATACCCAACATCACCTCGCTTGTGGCGGACGACTCCGAAAACTATTCCGCCAATCGCGCCGACCAGAATTTGTCCGAGGATGGAGGAGCCGACGCCAAGCTGTTTCAAATGGTTGTAGCCACCGACACGGCCCATAATCCAAAAGAATGGCTTCGGCGAAATGAACACGCTGAGGCGGTCGCCCAGAATCACCAGCGGCGTCGCGATCTGAAATAGCCACGCGAGCAAAAGCATCGCCAATGTCATGGCGATTCCGGCAATAAGGCCGGCGTACAAGCCGCAAAGCGCTGGTTTGGATCGGCTCATCATTATCGCGACTATGAGTTGTAGAGGCGCTTGTGCCAAGCGCCTGCTTTATACTTCTGACGTCACGGGGCGATGGGGGGAACCGGAACACGACCTATGTTCCAGAGAAAGCGATTTTTAAAAACGTCGCCAGGATCCGGAAACTCGCGACCAACGTGCCCCGCAGTGTTCCGGAAACCTTCGATTCCCCACCCTTGCGACGTCGATGATCAACGGGCACTTCGAGAATGCGCAGCCCCGCTCGGGCCGCTTTCATCTGCATCTCCAGATTCCAACCGTAGGTTTCTTCGCGCATTCCTAGTTGTGCAAATGAATCGCGCCGGATAGCGCGGAACGGCGACATATCGGTGTAGCCAACACCGTAACGTATGCGGATCAAAAATCCCGCGAGATGCCCCGCAAAAACCTGCTGCGGGTTCATACTGCCCGGCTCGCGTTTCCCGCGTGTGCGCGAACCGATTACGAAGTCATGCGTGCCGCTCATAATCGGCTCGACCAACGCCGGAATAAAGCGCGGAACGTCGCTGCCATCGCCATCGAGAAAAACGATCAAATCGCATTCAGGGGAAATTGCCGCCACGCCCGCCGCACAAGCGCGACCGTATCCGCGCGGCGCCGAAACCACTCGCGCTCCTGCGTTTCTGGCGCGTTCCGCCGTTTGGTCTGTGCTGCCATTATCAACAACAATGACTTCGCGCGGAGTTCCTGTTGCGATCACTTCACGCACGACCTCCGCGATCGGCTCTTCTTCGTTGAGCGCCGGAATGACAACAGAAATCCACACGTCGAAAACTTAATGCGATTCGCCTTTCTCATCATTATCCCAGGCAATGCGGCCGCCTTTGCTTGTCACAGTGAGAAAATATTCCGCCGCTGTTCCGGCCGAATGAATTTTCTGCGGATTACTGGCGGCATCGATGACGCGGCCAATGCCGGTGAGAGGTCGAAAGCGATCAAAACAGTAGCGCTTATCGGGCACCGCCAGGGAGAGAACGCCGTCTTTCTTCAAGAGCGAATCACAATCGTTGAGAAACCCCATCAGATCGGTGGTGTGTTCGAGGACGTGCGACCCGATGATCCAGTCGTAAACGTGGCGCCGGCCGATGAGCTCTACGTAAGGCCGGCCATCCCAAACGAAATCGACCTCCTCGATGTTGTCGACGTTGATCCCGTGCGGCCGATATTTTTCGATCAGCGCCTGCTTGTCACAATGGTCGAGGACGTGAACACGAAAGCCCTGTTTTTTTGGCGCAACCGGAGCACAGCCCGGGCCAATTTCGAGGCCCCGTCCATTGCGTTTGATGTGCTTCAGAATAATTTCTTCGCGAGTCATGATTAATCCCGTCCCGTTCCCTTAGACCTTTCGCGGCGGAAATTCTCTATCCCAGTACCAGCCAGGCGAGCGAGAAATAAAAGGTTAGCGCGACGAAATCTGTCACGGCGAGCGTCACGGGCCCGGCCGCGATTTTAGGATCCAGTTTCAGCCGATGAAGAAGCGATGGCACGCTGAATCCAAACAAACAGGCCGTGAATAACGACATCACGATGCTGCACCCCACAACGGCGGCGCCGCTGAGATCGTGTCGCCACAACCATACGATTAATCCGACCACGGCGCCGCACGCACCGCCAAGCAGCAGAGCGGTTACACTTTCGCGGCGCAGGTTTTCGAGGAACCATCTGCGCGATAGTGGACTTACGCGCAGTGCTTGAATAGTGAGCGTCATCGATTGCGTGCTGACGCTTTCATTCAAGCCAAGCACCATCGTGAGAAAAAATGCGATGACGAGACTGCCGGCGAGCGTTGCCTCAAACACGCCAGCCAACAGGGCACAGGCCGTGCCGGCGCCGACCGTCGCCAGAAGCCATGGAAAGCGATAGCGAAACGCGCGCCAGGGCGACGCCCCGCGAAGTTGGGCCAGACGAACACCGAGTGCCTCGAAAATATCGTCGCTGCTGAAAGCCGGCACAGGATGCGCGCGTTCTTCGCGATCTTCTGCTTCGAGCATTTCTTCAGCAAAAAGACTTACATCGACGACGCCGACCACCCGGCGCCGCTCGTCCACGACCGGAAATGCGAAGAATTTGTAGAGGACGAAAAATTCGCACGCCTCCAGTACAGTTGCGGTCGCTGGAATGGCGACCACGCGCCTAACCATGATTTCTTCCAAGCGCGTTTCCAGCGCGGCTGTCAGCAGGCGCCGTGTCGGCAAAACTCCAACGAGACGTTTCTCGGAATCGATCGCGAAGAAGTAGATCACCCGTTCTCCTACGCCTTCGCGCCGGATGCGATCGAGCGCCTCGGCGACACTCATGTTCGCATCGAGCAACGGAAAATCCTTGCGCGCGTGATCAACAATCAGCGAGTTAAAATCCGGACTGCCGATCGCGTCATTCATCCGTTTACTTGTAGCACAAGCGCTACGCTCGTGTTGAGCCACGAACCGGTTTTCGAGCTACGTTCCTACGCGATGCACAATGCCTTTATTGCGCAACGTTTCGGAAGCCTCACTGAAGTAATCGCGCACGTCGCTTTGCGAGCGAATCCAATCAAGATAGCGATCAATGCCCTCCGCTAGATCGACCTGCGGGGCATAACCCGCGGCCCGAATCGTATCCGTCCCGCTGATAAGGTGGCGCATTTCCCCAGGACGAAATTCCGCATTAATTTCCGGCGCGATTCTTATTCCGAGCGCGTCGGAAATCCTTTGTGCAATTTCGCGGACGGTCACCCCTTTTTCGCTGCCGACGTTTACTGGCCGGCCATCGAGAGCATCAGTTGTGGCGGCGAGTAAATTCGCGCGCGCGATATCCTCAACGAAAGAAAAATCGCGGGTCTGCTCGCCGTCTTCATAAAGAACCGGCGACAGATTGTTAAGCAAACGGGTGCAAAAAATCGCGATCACACCGGTGTAAGGATTGAAGATCGATTGTCGGGGTCCGTAAGTGCACGAGTACCGCAGCGCAACGGCTGGAATCCCAACTTGTTTTCCCCAGAGCAGGACCAATTTCTCCTGATCGACTTTGGTTAATCCATAAACCGTTTCCCCGCCAACCGGTGCCTCCTCGGGCGTGGCCACGCTCGTGGTTGGCTGATGGCAAATCGGGCAGCGCACCGACCAATCGCCGTGCTGTAATTGTTCCACCGGCCGCACCTTTGGAAAAACGAGGCCGTGCTTTGAGCACTCACCCGCGCCTTCGCTGTAAACTGCCTGTGAACTCGCGACGATAACTTTTTTGATCGGAAGATTCTTTTCGCGAATGATTTCAAGCATTTGCGCGGTGCCGAACGAATTCACCTGCACGTATTTCGCCATTTCGGGCATGTAACCGCCGTAAGCCGCCTGGTGAAAGACGATGTCGATGTCAGAAAGCGCGTTTTCAATCGTGGCGCGATCGCGCAAATCCCCATGCACAAACTCGGCGTCGCGGTTGATCCAGGCCGGCTTACCTCGCCTATGCGTGTTCGGTTCGAGGTTATCGAGAATCCGCACGCGCCAGCCTTCGCGCACAAGCAAGTCGGCGACATGCGATCCGATGAGGCCGGCGCCGCCAGTAACAAGAGCGCGTTGTCGCCTTTTCATTGCGGGCAAAGTCGTTCCCATCCTTCGCGCGCAATCAGCTCTGCCAAAAATTTCGTCGTCACGGGAGCGATATCGCCCCGCGAATTTCCTCTCAACAATTCCTCACACAAACGCCGCAGCGTTGCGCCATCGTCCACATCATAAAATTTCGGCAGAACGTGAACCTTTAGTCCGACCTCACGCGCGCGTTCGTCCGTTTGGGCAAAAACCCGCTCCGTGCTCCAATCGATCTCTTCGAAAAGGTGACGATTCAGTTTTCTCATCCCAATCAAATAATAACCGCCATCATCGGATGGCCCGAGGACGATTCGATCGTCTGCATCTTGCAACTGCGCTACGGCCTCGCGAAACGCCTCAGCTGTCGCCGTTGGACTGTCCGAATTAATCAGGCAACAGGATTCGAAACCGACATGGAGCAAATCGTCGGCCGCGTTAGTCAACCGCTCGCCAAATCCATTGCCACGTTGCGGAATCAAATCGAAATGCGCTGGCAATATACCCTCATACTCCTTTTCGCTGCGCGCGGGGGTAAAAACGCCAACCCCTTGGGAGCGTTCCCCCGCTGCCGAGATCACAGCCGCGATATCGCGCAAGAAGCAAGTGTTTAGCTCCGCCGCTTCCGAGGGCGTGAGCGGTGGTTGCAATCTTGTCTTTACCGCCCCCGCCCGCGGCGCTTTAGTCATAATCGCAAGCGCGCACCGGCCCGCCGGAATCTGGTTGCCCCATTGCCAATCGAGAACGCGATGCATTCGCGCGTGCTCTGCGTTGCTGGAACGCTCGCGTCAACCTTTTTCGCAGAGCGCGTACTGGTAACGACCAACCCGCCAGGTTTTCATGCGCGCCCACGGCTGGCTCGCGAACAACGCACAAAAATGGGAATACGGTAGGACTGTGGCCTTTTCTGGCTCTCGACATTCGTTCGAATATCCATTGACGCGGGCGAGTGCCCGCATCGTTAGCAAAGGAATCGATGCCGAAAACGCGAAGCGCGGCTCGGCCACGAAACATTTGCCTCCTGAATCAAGCACCCGAAATATCTCTCCGACGGCGCGCTCTCGTTCCGACAAAATCGTGAACAGACGAGAGGCGACCAATTGGCTGAACGAATTATCCGATTGTGGAAGATTGAGGACATCACCCCACGCAAAAGCACAGTTATGCAAAGCCTTCTCCGTCGCTCTCTCCCGCGCGTATTTCACCAGCTCCCGCGAGCTGTCGACTCCAAGAACCGAGATTCTTTGAAAACGCTGCGCCAAGGCACGGGCGTAAAACCCCGGGCCACAGCCAAGCTCGAGCACCTTGGAACTTGCTGGTGGTTCCCCGGCCGGCCAAAACGCACGAATTATTCGGCCGGTATCATCACGAAAAACTTTTTCGCGACAAAAAATGTAAATCCAGGCGAAACGCTCGAAGAGGCTGTCTGGTTTCTCGACAATTGCGACCGGGCGTGGCTGGTTGACTGCAACTGTTGCACCGGGGGAAAGAATCGTTTTGGCAGCATGATTCATTTTAGTGATCCAACGCTTTGTTCACAGGCTCTTTGTTAATTTTAATTTGTCATTCAAACAATATCTTCACCTTCATGTCGCCAATAACCTGGCGTTCGCGTCCATGATTCCTCACATAATTCAGATTTAAACGGTGTGAACAAGCTTGGCATGAACGACTGGAATCAGCCAACCGCAAGAGCAGAAGCGTCTTTTGTTTTGAGTTGTTCGAAGTTGTTCGCTTCCTTTTGCGCAAACGGTTAACAGCATCAATGTGAAGACTTCGCTCAAGAGTCGACTGTCGGCTGTTGTCATTTTAGGAAGCGTGATCTGGCCGGGTCCGACCGCTCGATCAGATCGAAGTGAAGGTCGCGAGCCGCGAGGAGCCGGCCACTGCCAAGTAAGTTGACGGCCGCCCTACGTGACCGTAATCCGGCATTCAACCATGAACCTTCTTGATGAGCTCCAGGAACATGTGGTCTGCGGCGACGGCGCGATGGGAACGCTGTTGCTCAATCGGAGGGAGCGTCGGCCCACCCGGGATCAGCGTCACCAGGAACGAACGCAAACTGTATGACGTGAAACCGGGCAGAGCTACAATTTGCCTTCCGCGTTTGCCTGAGGTCAAAATGTGTTGAATGCATGCTGGCAAAGACTTTTGGAGTTTGGATGCGACCCTCCAGCGTGGTCGAAAATATACTTGGTCAGTTGACCGCAAGTCGCGGCACGAACAAAGATAGACTTTGAATCATGCACATCTCGGATATTATACGAGAGGATTCTCCCACGTTCTCGTTCGAGTTCTTTCCTCCGAGAACGCCGGATGCGGCCGAGATTCTCTACCATACGATTCGCGATCTCGAATCGTATATGCCGCACTTTGTCAGTGTTACGTACGGTGCCGGTGGCTCAACGCGAGATTTGACCCATGATCTTGTCGAGCGCATTCAACACACAACAAAACTGGATCCGATCCCTCACCTGACCTGCGTCTGCCACAACGAAGAAGAAATCGAAGCAATTCTACTTCGATACGCTAAGTCGGCGATTGGAAACATTCTCGCGCTCGGAGGCGATAGGCCGCGTGGAATTGAGTACGACAAGTCGCGCGACTCGTTTCAGCACGCGATCGATTTGGTGAAGTTCATTCGCAGATTCAACGAAGGGGGCGCGCATCCGGATCGGCGCGGTTTTGGGATCGGCGTGGCCGGTTTTCCTGAAGGACATCCGGCTACGCCGAATCGATTAGTCGAAATGGATCACCTTAAAGCGAAAGTCGGCGCCGGCGCCGACTACATCGTCACACAACTATTTTTCGATAATCGCGATTTCTACGATTTCAGAGAACGCTGTGCGCTCGCCGACATCCACATCCCGATTATCGCCGGCATAATGCCGATTACCTCCATGGGCGGATTCAAACGCATCGCCGAGCTGGCGGGCGGCGCACGCTTCCCGGCCAGGCTTCTCCGTGCTTTACAGCGATGCGAGAACGATCCTGAAATGGTCAGGCGCGTCGGCGTTCACTTCGCCTTGGAACAATGTCACGATCTTTTGGATAACAACGTAGCCGGCATTCACTTCTACACCCTCAATCGTTCCGACGCCACGCGGATAATTTTTGACAGCCTCGGTATTCCGCGTCGCCGGAACGCACAGGCCCAGACCGTTTAATCGAGCGATACCGCTTAACAGGCTTACCATCATACCGTCTCCGATACGGTGGCTCGCTGGAAACTGCCCGCGTAATCGGGATGGAAATCGCGCGCGCGATCGTCTCTGCCGTCGGGTCAGAATTTCCTGGGATCTATTTGATTACGCTGTTCCTGCATTTTGATTCTACCTGCGAGTTAGCCGGATTTGCGCGCGAGATGTGACGCGCAGATGGTCTGGCGCTCTTGAACAAAACAAAACGCGTCGTCTGGGTTCAGCTTTTCGCCAGTCTCGGTGCGATCGCCATTGTGGTCGCGTTGTGGCACTTTTTTCCGGTGCCGGAAATTCTGGCCCTGATTCAGCAGCGGGTGATGGGTTGGGGAGTTTGGAGCGCGATTTGTTACCCGATCCTTTACGTCTGCTGTAATGTATTGCTGCTGCCGGGCGGAATCCTAAGTATCGGCAGCGGATTTTTTTTTGGTTTATGGTGGGGATTCCTGATTGCGCTGATTGGCAATGTGGCCGGTGCGGCCATTTCATTTTTGATTGGCCGAACGATAGGCAGGCGCTGGCTGCAACGTCGCCTCGAAAGATCGAAGAGCCTCCACGCGCTCGAACCGGCGGTGGAGCGCGAAGGGTGGAAGCTCATTCTTCTCAGCCAATTGCATCCGCTTTTTCCCACCAGTTTGATGAACTATTTATATGGCCTGACCAGGATTCGGTTTCGAACATGTATGATCTGGATTGCAATCGGCCAGGCGCCGGGACTCTTTCTCTACGCGTATCTTGGAACGCTTGGACAATTGGGGCTGCGGCTCGCCCGCGGACAGACCCATCCGCGGATGTACGAATATTGGGTCTGGGGTGGCGGACTACTTATTTCCTTGGCGATCCTCGTGCTGATGGGCCGCATTGCATTGCGCGTTCTGCGGGGAGTTGCGATGACATAATCTCTTTGTTGATAGATGGATATGCAATTCGATGACTTAATTCGATCCGCCTCCGCAGTGCGTAAGCAAGCCTATGCGCCATATTCTGGATTTGCTGTAGGAGCGGCTGTTCAATGCAAATCGGGCGCTGTTTTTGTGGGCACCAATATCGAAAATATCTCGTATGGTCTGACGATTTGTGCCGAGCGAATAGCGATCGCCAGTGCAGTCGCGGCAGGGGAGCGGGAATTCGTCGCGATCGCTGTGGTTGCCGATACGAGTGAACCGACCGTGCCTTGCGGCGCCTGCCGGCAATTCCTGGCTGAATTTGCTCCGGAGCTGATTATCGTTAGCGCGACGATGCGGGGAGGCCAGAAGATCCAGAGTCTTTCCCATCTTCTTCCGGACCCGAAGCGGGGGATTCTTGAAAATGTTCACACTCCCTAACCCGATCGACGTCCTGGTTGTTGGTAGTGGCCACGCGGGGATCGAGGCGGCTCTGGCTGCGGCGCGGCTCGGCTGTCGCACGCTGATGTTGACTCAAAATCTGGATACGATCGGCCAGATGTCGTGTAACCCGGCGATCGGTGGCTCGGCTAAGAGCCATATTGTGAAAGAAATTGATGCGCTAGGGGGCGCGATGGCAATTAATGCCGATGCCACCGGAATCCAATTCCGAATACTCAATCGGAGTAAAGGCGAAGCGGTGTGGGCAACGCGGGTCCAGTGCGACAAGAAAGCCTACCAATTTCGGCTAAAGGCCATCCTCGAAAAGACGCGGAATCTTCGGCTGTTACAGGGAACAGCGGCCATGCTGCTCGTCAGTAACCGACGAGCGGTCGGCGTGACAACGGATTTAGGTGTCGAAATTCTAGCAAAATCAGTCGTGATTACAGCTGGGACCTTTCTGCGCGGGCTCCTGCATGTGGGCGAACAATCCAAAGCGGGAGGCCGAATGGCGGATACGGCATCGAGTCTGAGCGACAGCATTCGCGCCTTGGGATTCGAAGCGGGTCGTTTCAAAACGGGAACGCCCTGCCGCCTCAACGGCAATTCGATCGACTTGGGGTCGCTCGAGGTCCAAGGGGGCGATGAGCCGCCGCCACGCCTTTCATTCGTGGAAACGGTGCCCCGTGAAAAACACGAATCGTTCACCTTAAATTTTGACGACACAGGGAAGTTCCACGTGGAACAGCTTCCATGTTGGCTGACACAGACTACTCAGAAGACCCACGATATAATTAGCGCAAATCTCCACAGATCACCATTATATCAAAAGAGAATTAAGGGCACGGGGCCGCGGTATTGCCCCTCAATTGAGGACAAAATTGTCCGGTTTTCACATAAGTCGTCGCATCCCATTTTCCTCGAGCCGGAAGGACGGCATTCCAGCGAGTTTTATGTCAACGGCATTTCTACCAGTCTGCCATTCGATGTCCAATTGTCGTTAGTGCGATCCATTCCCGGACTGGAGCGGGCCGAGATCATTCGGCCCGGCTACGCGGTCGAGTACGATTATTTCCCGCCTACTCAGCTCCACCCGACGCTCGAGACCAAGCTGGTAGAAAACTTGTATTTCGCTGGACAGATAAATGGCACCTCCGGTTACGAAGAAGCCGCCGGCCAAGGCTTGATTGCGGGAATCAATGCCGGATTGAAGGCACAAGATCGCGATCCATTTACGCTTTCGAAAGAAATTAGTTACATCGGCGTTCTGATCGACGATCTGACAACACGAGGAACCGATGAGCCGTATCGAATGTTTACCAGTCGGGCGCAAAATCGCCTCGCTCTTCGCGAAGACAACGCCGATTTGCGTTTGACCAAGTTAGGCGCCGAACTCGGATTAGTTGGTGAGGAGAGAATAAAAAGCCTTCGTCGAAAACAAGAGGCCATCGACTCCCTTTACAATGCGATTGACGCTCTTCAGGTTGATGGCCGCCCTCTGCGTCAGGCGTTGAAGGACCCGCGCTTTACCTTGAGCGCGATTCCGCCTGAAATAATTGCCATGGCACCGCACTCAATTTGGCGTCACCTGCTAATTGAAATGAAATACGCCGGCTATCTCGCGCAACAAACAAAACGCCGCACCCATGAGCAGTTACGTGCCGATCGCGCCATTCCCAGTGGGTTCGATTTTAATGTTGTTCCCGGTCTTCGCAGCGAAAGTCGGCAAAAACTGGGAAAGTTTCGCCCGACTTCCCTCGGGGCCGCACGACGCATTCCGGGAATAACCGCTGCCGATTTATCTATCCTGGATATTTGGCTAAATGGTAAATCGTGCTGAGTGATCTATTTCGCCGCGGCTCTGATTGCTTATCTTCTTGGATCCATCCCCTTCGGTTTCATAGCTGGATGGATCGCCGGCACGGATGTTCGGCAGCACGGCAGCGGTAACATCGGTGCAACAAACACGTTGCGTGTTTTAGGGAAAAAATATGGTTACGCTGTTTTTGTTGCCGATGTTCTAAAAGGCTTCCTTGCTGTTAGAATTGCGCTCTGGCTCGCCCAATTCGACCCGTCCACCAACTATCTCATCGGGATCCTTGCTGCTTTGTTCGTCGTGGTCGGCCATTCGTTTCCTATCTGGCTTGGATTTCGCGGTGGAAAAGGTGTCGCCGCAGCCGCCGGTGCCTGCCTTGGTCTATTGCCGGTAGCAACGTTCATCGCTGTTATTGTATGGATCGCGATCTTCTTCCTTTTCCGCTTCGTCTCGTTAGCTTCCATCGTTGCGGCGGTTGCATTGCCCCTAAGCGCCTGGCTTTTGGGGAGCGCGAGAGATCCGATCGTCTTAGGATTTAGCCTTTTGATCGCGACTCTGATAATTTTCAGGCACCGCAGCAACATCGTGCGCCTGCTCCAGGGGCGCGAGCCGCGCTTCGATCGAAAATGAAACAAAGCGTCATCATAGGTGCAGGAAGCTGGGGCACGGCGCTGGCGGCACTGTGGGGGACGGACGGGCGGCCCATTTCTCTGTGGGGCAACAATGCCGCACGCATCAGCCGGGTGCAAAGTACGCGAGAGAACACCGAGTATCTGCCGGGGATCCGATTGCCGGACAACCTTTGCGCCACGCACGAGCTCAGTGACTGTAGTGAAGCCGATCTAATTGTTTTCGTCACTCCGTCCGTTGCCCTGCGCGAAATCGCCACTCGTGTCCGTCATGCCGGGGTCAAAGAAAATGCGGTGCTGCTGAGTTGCACCAAAGGAATCGAGCACGGCAGCGGAATGCGAATGAGCGAAATTTTATCAGACCTTTTCTCTTCAAATCCAGTAGCGGTTTTGTCCGGACCAAATCTGGCAGCCGAAGTTGTTCGCGGCTTGCCGACTGCGACTGTGATTGGTTGTGCTAACGAGAAATATGCAATTGAACTGCAACGTTTTCTTGGGAGCGAACATTTCCGGATTTATACGAGTGATGACGTTGTCAGCATTGAGCTGGGGGGCGCGCTCAAGAATGTTTTCGCGATTGCGGCCGGCGTGAGTGACGGCCTTGGCCTGGGCGACAATTCAAAAGCTGCGCTCCTTACCCGGGCGATGGCCGAATTGTTGCGTCTTGGAACCGGGATGGGTGGAAACGCCCGCACTTTCTACGGACTAAGCGGCGTGGGAGATCTGATCGCGACCTGCTTCAGTAAGCACAGTCGCAATCGGAGGGTAGGAGAACGGCTGGGCCAGGCCGAGACCCTGGCTCAAATCCAGGCCGACATGAGAATGGTGGCAGAAGGGATACCTACAGCAAAGAGCGCATTCGAGTGTGCGCGCCGGATCGGCGTGGAAACTCCGATCATCGATCAAGTCTACGCCGTTCTTTATCAGGACAAGCCGCTCCTCTTTGCGATGCAGGAATTGCTCGGACGCGATCCCAAGGCCGAACGGCTTTAAGCAGCGCGCAGTTGCGCAAATACCTGCTCGAGAGCTTCGGGGTAAAGAACGTGTTCTACTTCCTGAATGCGCGCGTGCAATGACGCGGCCGTATCATTGCTCATCACGGGGACTTTGCGTTGCGCAATGACGTCGCCGTGATCGATCTGCTCATCCACGTAATGAACGGTTACGCCTGTCCACTTCTCGTTAGCTGCAAGTGCCTGTTTCCATGCTTCCAGGCCCGGGAATTTCGGCAGGAGCGAGGGATGAATGTTCACGATTCGGCGCGGAAAAGCGGCCAGCATTTGTTCCTTCAAGACGCGCATGAAACCAGCCAGAACGACAATTTGCACTTCCGCATTCTGCAACATCGCGGCCAGTTGCGCTTCCACCTTCGGCTCAAGCCTGGTCCGAAACTGCCCCGGCGGCAGGTAGGCGTTCGGCACTCCGAACTCACGCGCGATCTCCAGAATCGGCGCATCGAGCACATCGGAAATTACAACGGCGACCCTTGCTCTTAACCTACCATCGCGAATGCTCTGGAGGATGGCGCGACAGTTCGACCCCTTGCCTGAGCCGAGAATACCGATCTTAATCATCACCCTTCCCCAATTCTCGTTAGCAACTGCGAGGTTGAGTAACCTTTCTCGAGCGGAATGATCTCAATCCTGGTTCCGAATTTTTCCAAAACTGCGCGTTCTTTGGGGTCCAGCGTATCGGGGGTGTAATCGCCGCCCTTGGCATAGATCGCCGGCTGGGCCGCCCGCAGGAAATTCGTGGCCCGCAATTCGGGAAAAATCGTCACGTAATCGACCGACTCGAGCGCGGCCAACACCTCCGCCCGATCCTGTTCGCGATTGATGGGCCTGCCTTTGCCTTTGAGCTGACAGACCGAATTGTCGCCGTTCAGTCCCACCACCAGCACATCGCCGAGTTTTCGCGCCGCCGCCAGGTAACGCACATGGCCGACGTGCAAAATATCGAAGCAACCATTCGTCGCGATTACTCGCTTGCTTGCAGATCGCAACCGTTCCGATTTTTCTCTCAATTCATCCAAGGTGATAATTTTCTTGTTCACGCTGCTCCGACTACGCATCGCAATGCCTGCGGCAGCAACTCGAAAATTGCCGGTTCATTCCCGATCAATTCACCATCGACGTTAAACCACATTCCGGGTCTTGAACTAATCGCAATCTTTTTGGCCCGCCGAAAGATAATCCCGTCCGAGGACAAGTGTTTACCGAGGAGGATCTGGGCCGCCAAAATTGCGAGCTCGGCCGGCCCCCGCTCCGCAATGAGGACGATATCGAGCAATCCATCCGCGACGTCGGCTTCTGGCGCGACCGGGATCCCACCAGCAACGTAACGCCCGTTGGCCACGATCACATTATAGAGATCAAGCTCGAAAGCCTGCGCGTCATCAAGCGCCACCTTCGTGGTGTAACCACGTAGCTCGGAAAACGCGGCCGCTGCGCTGCGCAAGTAGGCCACTGGCCCCCACGCCCGTTTCATTTCCGGCGTAAGCTTTTCGTCAACCACGCCGCTGAATCCGCCTGAGGAAACGTTCACGAAATAGCGGACGCGATCGCTGGTTACGCGGACCAGATCAATGGCGCGGGTTTTACCAGCCATGACTTGTTCGATCGCGGTCTCCAGATCAGTTGGAACTCCGAGTGTGCGCGCAAAATCGTTGCCGGTCCCGAGCGGCAAGACGCCAAGAGCAGCCTTGCAACCTCCCTGAGCGATCCCGTTCACTACTTCGTTCAAGGTCCCATCGCCGCCCGCCGACACGATCAGATCGAAGTCCGAAGATTCACTGGCGAATTTCTCCGCGTCACCCGCCTGTTGGCTGATGCAAAGGCGCGCGGCCTTCAACCCGCGCAAACGATCCTGAATAGCATCAATGTTTTTCACCCCGCCGGCGATTGGATTGAGAATGATGCAGGTTCGCATTGCATCGCGACATTGCGATGTCTGGGCGGATGAAGCAACGCGCCCTTTTGGCTTGCCTCGCGAGCCGATCAATGATTGATAAGCGGCCGGTATGGCGAAGAATCCGTCCGACTCGTCGAGCGGCTACAAAATCTCGGAAGGCCCGGTGACTTCATCATCGTTGCGTCGGCGAGACGCTGACGAATTGACGGGGTTGCCAGCGCACTATGGCAAGCCGCTGCTGGTCGCAATCGCGCGCGATCCGCGGACGCTTTTTGTGTGCTGGAGTGTGGATTGGCCGGCGGCCTTCGCCAAAGGTTTACCAGCCGATCGCTGTGCCCACCTGCGGATTCGGCAAAACGGGAATGAGAAAACCGTCGCGGTCGAACCGATGAGCGGGAGCTGCGCCATCGAGGAGCTCGAGCCGGGCGAGACCTATGCAGTCGAGCTGGGCTATTACGCGCCGCGGGAGACTTGGAACAGTGTGGTTACCGGCAACGAAGTGATGATGCCGTTCGCTTCGCAGTCGGACGAGACGGTTGATGTCGCAACCGTGCCGTTTCATCTCACTTTTCAACGGATGCTGAGTCTTATTCGCGGGAAGAATGGCGACGACCTTGCGCAAACGCTCGCGCAATTCCAGGAACGAGCAAACCGGTCAGAGCTTTCGCGCGACGAAGCCGAAGTATTGCGCGCTCTCGATCTCTCGCCTGAAGATTTGCAGAAAACCGCAGCTGCCCGCGAATCGTTAGCGAAATCAGAAAGGCTCCGCGAGCGTGGCGAAAGACTTTTCGGCGGCGCAAGTCCCAGCGAAGGTTTCGGTGCCAGTAGCTGGTGACGGCGCCTTGCGACGTCTCTTGAGAGGGCCGAGTCCTCTACCGGGTCAGCTTTATCCCCTCTGGCATCTCGGGTGGTGGCGCGTTGATGCGGCTGTGGCTCTTGCCGTAAGCAAAGTAAAACACTAACCCGATTGCGAGCCAGACAATTAGCCGCATCCAGTTCGTCCAGCCCAGGCCGTAGACCATGGCGCCGCAGACGATGATGCCAAGCGCTGACACCACCGGTACCGCTGGGACCCGAAATCCTCGTTCCAATTCAGGACTGCGAACCCGTATGATCCAGACACCAGCACAGACCAGCATGAAAGCGAAGAGCGTGCCGATGCTGGTCATTTCACCAACAACATCTTCCGGAACGAATGCGGCAAAAATTCCAGTGAAAATAAAGAAGAGCAGGTTCGATTTATAAGGCGTCCGGAAGCGCGGATGGACGTCGGAAAAAGTCTGCGGAACAAGGCCGTCGCGGCTCATGGAAAAGAAGACGCGTGATTGCCCGAGTAGCATGACGAGAATGACTGAGGAAAAGCCGGCTAGAATCGCGACCGTGACCGACTTCGAGAGCCACTCGTAGCCGGGCATGTACGTGGTGATGGCGAAAGCGACCGACGCTTCGCGTCCGTGCGTGCGAAAATCTTGGACGGTGGCGACGCCGCTGAGCACGTAAGAGAACAGGACGTAGAGGACGGTGCAGAGGACGAGCGATCCGAGAATGCCGATGGGCATGTCGCGCTTGGGATTTCGTGCTTCCTGGGCGGCGGTCGAGACCGCATCGAAACCGATGTAGGCGAAGAAGACGACGCCGGCCGCGCCGAGGATACCAAGGATTCCGCCATAGGCGTGGTGAATGCCTTGCGGCGTGACATAGGTCGTCGGCGCTGGAATCAACGGAGTGTGATTAGCCGGATTGATGAATCCCCATCCGATCCCGATGACGAGAAGGACAATGCTAACCTTGATGACGACGATGATGCCATTGACGAAGGCCGACTCCTTGGTCCCGCGAATAAGCAGACCCGTGAGCAGCAGCAAGATGAACACCGCCGGGATGTTCGCCATCCCGTGCACACCGCTGTCGTGGGCCACTTCGAATGGCGAATGCGACCACTGATATGGAATGCGCAAGCCGAACCAGTCGAGCACGCGATTGAAGTATTCGCTCCAGGCGATGGCGACCGTCGCCGCGCCCACGGCATATTCCAGAATCAAATCCCAACCGATGATCCAGGCAACGAGCTCGCCCATCGTGGCGTAGGAATAGGTGTAGGCGCTCCCTGCGACGGGGATCATCGAGGCGAACTCGGCGTAACAAAGACCGGCAAAGGCACAGCCGATGCCAGCGACAATGAAGGCGAGCACGACCGAAGGACCCGCGCGATCAGCAATCGCGGCCGCGGTGCGGACAAACAAACCCGCACCAATGATCGCGCCGATGCCGAGCGCGACCAGGTTCACCGGCCCGAGGGAGCGTTTCAGGGTGTGCTCGCCGACCTCCTGTGCTTCGGCCATCAACTTGTCGAGAGGTTTTCTCGCGAATAGATTTGCCATGAGTCGTTAGTTTGATTCGGTTTCAGCGGATTGGGCGGCTGCGTCGGCTGACCTCCGCCACAAGAAATAAATCGGGACGCCGCTCAGCACGATCATAAGGCCCGGCCAAGTGGTTGCAGTTTGATAAATGAAGAGCACGGCAAGAATGACGCCGGCGCCGAGGACGTAGAGCAGTGGCACGAACGGATAACCGAAGGCTTTGTAGGGGCGTTCGGCATCGGGCCGCTTTCGTCGAAGCATGAAGATGCCGAGAATCGTAAGAATGTAGAAGATAAGCGCGGCGGAGATGACGTAGTCGAGCAGATTGCCATATAGATTGCCGTAACCGACAACCGCGCCGGTGGCGTCCCTCTTTACTGTTCGCGGCAAAACCAACAGGCCCGCCCAGATTCCCTGCACGAGCAGACCCCAGCCTGGCACATGATTCCTGTTCAGCCGGCTAACCGAGCGAAAGAAGAGTCCGTCGCGTGCCATGGCGTAATAGGCGCGTGCGCCGGCCAGAATCAGTCCGTTGTTACAACCAAACGTGGAGACCATGATCGCGATCGCCATGATCGTGGCACCGAGGCCTGGGAAGATGACATTGGCTGTTTCCGAGGCGACGCGGTCACTCGGCGCATTTTGAATTGCGGAGAACGGCAGGGCGGCGAGGTAGGCTACATTTGCCAGCAAATACAAGCTGATCACCAGGATCGTTCCGAACGCCAATGAGAGCGGAACATTACGCCGTGGGTTGACCACTTCGCCGGCGGTAAAGGTGATATTGTTCCACGCATCAGCAGAAAAGAGCGAGTTCGTTTGCGCGACGCAGATGCCAACGAACAGTCCGAATCCAGTTGCCGCGGTGAGACCCTTTCCAACTTCTTGCAATCCGCCACGCAAACTCCAGAAATCGGAAAAATTCGCCGCGCCCGCCCCTGATCGGAGCCCGACCACAATGCCGAGGAGGATCAGCGCGATGAGCGCTCCTGTTTTTGCTGTCGTGAAAATGTTCTGCACGATTTTCCCGAGCTTCAGCCCGAGCGTGTTCATGAAGGTGAGCAGCGCAATAAGCAGCAGGCCGACCAGTTGCGCGGTCGAGAGCGAGATCGCGTAGCCGCCCAAACGAATTGGTTGAATGAGATAATTCGATTCCGAAACCCATGGCACAAGTACCCCCATGTAACGGGCAAATCCGACTGCGACCGCTGCGATCGTTCCCGTTTGAATCACGAGGAACAACGTCCAGCCGTAGAGAAAACCCCAGAGCGGCGAGAACGCTTCTCGCAAGTAAACATATTGCCCACCGGCTTTCGGCATCATCGCAGCGAGCTCGCCGTAGGAAAGCGCGGCCATTAACGTCAGCACACCGGTCACGATCCAAACCACAAGTAACCAACCGGGCGCGCCCACCTGCCGCCCAATGATTGATGAGACGATAAAAATTCCCGAGCCGATCATCGACCCGGCGACGAGCATGGTCGAGTCGAGCAAGCCCAACCCCCGAACGAACTTCTGCTCGGTCGCGGCGCGTGTTGTCGCTGTCGTGCTGTCCATCAAAGGCGCGTATCTTGTAGCTGCTCGCGTGCCGTCGCGCAATCCCGCAAAGATCGATTCTCGCTTTCAAACAGTTGATGGTATCCTTCGACCGCGATGATTTCGTTTTGGATTCCCTTGCGCAGGTCAATTTTCCTCTTCTTCCTCGCAACCCTGTTCTGCTGGGCGGCGGCGTCGCCGGCTCAAGGCCAGTCCGCTTCACGTCGATCGGCTGCCGAACGGACAATCTGGCAACGCAACAATCTGCAGTTCGAAGCTCTTCCGCTCGAACTTTCGCCGCAGAATCACCTTATCGTTCGCGCTTTTATTAATGGAAAACTTGCTTTGCTCGGAGTGGATACAGGAGCCCCCGTTAGCGCCATCGATGTCAGTCGTCATCGGCACTACGGCCTCGATTCAATTTCCAACACCTCCAAGTTACCGCCGAAATTGATGATCAACGGTGCGTTGAATACGGTCGGGATCGCGAAGTCACTCCGGATCGGTGCGCTTAATCTCGTTGACGAACCGATGGTCGCGATCGATCTCGGTTCGAAGAGCCGCACCGCCCGTCTTCGGGGCGAAGAGGAAATCGACGGCATTCTCGGCGCCGATATTCTTTTTCCCACTCGAGCGGTGCTGGATTGCCGGCGCCGGCTCCTGATTTTGAATTTGGAGCCGCAATTAGAAACAATTACGCCGGGTGTGGATTATCGGGGGATGAGCAGCATGCCGATCCATGTGAGCGATGGCTACAATTTGTATGTGGATGGTGCGATCAACGGCGCACCCGCGCTTCTGATGGTTGATACCGGTGCTTTCGCCACTCTGTTGCATCGCTCATTTGTTAAGCGCATGAAAATTCCATTGCGCGATACCCCGTTTAGGTCTGCGGCGGTGAACCTAAATATGCGCGATGTGCAAATTGCGCGCATTCGGCGCTTGTCCGTGGGTTCGGTTAACATCGTCGGTCACAGTGTTGGCGTTATTGATCTGGGAGGACTCATTCACGGCGGGTTGCTGGTGGGTAAACGGCCCGTCGCCGGATTACTCGGCAGCGAACTCTTACAGCGTCATCACGGGATCATCGATTTCGGGACGCGCCGGCTTTATTTAAAAGGCTAACTCGTTTAACTGGTCGACGCTTTGATCGGGAAGCGGCGCTGAATCGCGAAGCAAGAGTTTGTTCACGCGTTCCAGGTGCAGGGTCTCCGTACCGGTTTTCTGAGCGTGCAATCGTTCCATTTCAAGGCCGTCTACATTGATCGCGACGAGCGACGGCCGCGCATCAGCGCGCTCGTAGGAAAACTGCACATTTTGTAATCGCAGGCCGCGTGCATCACTAACAAACAACGCCGCGGCAGGGGCGTAGGCGAAAGCTTTGTGAGGATGCCCTCGTGACTCGGGCAGGGTCCATTTGGCCGGCTTCGTCCCACGGCCAGCCGAGACAACTGACACGTTCTGCAAGGTAACATTGTCGATGGGTGATTCTGCCTTTCCCACAATGATTGCGGGCGAAACGGGTACATCGCGGGGCGGTTTGGAGTCGGTCGAGGTCAGATCGGAGATGGTGACGTGGCGGATCGCGCCAATGTGCCTGGTTGCCTCGCCACTGCGCAAACGACTGGTCACGTGCATAAAGATCGGGCACCCTGCCTTCCTGATGGTAATTTCCGAATAACGAATGTTCTCGATGATGGCACCGTCAGCTGACGTTAGCCCAATAGCAGCCTTCCCCGCGCGGGCGATACCGATGCGCGAAAAGCTGACATCTCGAACATCACCCACTGTCTCCGAACCGATTTGCATGGCGTTGGCAGCGGTTTCGAGATGGCAATCAGTGACCGTGATGTTGGCCGACCCGATTTTTCGACCAAGCGCGTAGTCGCTCTTTAATGCGATAGCGTCGTCGCCGCACCCGGTGATGTTGCAGTCGCGCACCGCAACATCGCGACAGCTAACGACATTAATACCGTCACGCGATTGTTGAATTGACACATGATCGATCGTCACCTGGTCGCAATCATTGAGGAGGTAGACAAAATGCGCGCCGATCCGATGAACGATGTTCTGAAACAACAAGCGACGGCTACTTTTTAAGGCAATAATTTTGTCGCCCTTTCCCGGTGCTGCATCGTCCTCCACAAGATGGCTGCCGTCGATGCGCCCGCCGATGATGGCAAAGTTCTCGATGTTTTCGCCCCATAACAGTGCGTTGTGAAAATGGCTGTGACCGAAGTCCTGAAATCGGTCGAAGGGATTTGGCTCCGGCTGATCATAGCCGTCGGCGGCACCCGCAATCACGGCCTCAGCATCGAGCAAGAGCCGCACATTACTGCGCAGGTGAATCGAGGCCGCGGAGTAAACTCCAACCGGAAACCGCACCGTGCCACCGCCACTGCTGCTGCACTTTTCGATGGCGGCATTGATGGGCGCGGTATCATTATTCAATCCGTTACCGCGTGCGCCAAAATCGCGCACGTTGAACTCAGCGGGACTGAACGTCGGAATCTCCACCGCCGAGACCGGTAGAGCAGCGGCCAAGATCAGGAGCGACAGGCGGTGTATCACTCGATATCGATTTCACGCACGCGTTTTTGCATGCGCACATTCTCTACGGCGTTGCGGATCTTATCGCCCAAGCGCAGCTTAATCGGCACCGCATCGAGCAAGACGAAAGGCGTCGAGACGTCAGACGTGTTGACCTGCACATTTTCCAAACCGCACATCCGCGACCAAAATGGTTGCCGTGTTTCCAAGTCCTTAACCCGGTAGAGCTCGAGCGTGTCCGTTACCTTGTTAAAAATTCCTTCAGTAATCTTCAGTCGCTCAGTGGTCAGCTCGTAAACTTTGTTTTTCGTCTGGAGGAAACGAGCGAGCGCGATGAAGATTGGCACGATGGCTGGAGAAAGAATGTACAGGCTGAAGTCTCTCGAGGATTCGTTGCTCCAGAGAAAGGCAGACAGAATAAGAAGGACCAAGAGGCACACCCCGCAGAAAATAAAGACGCTGGCATTTTTGACTTGTGAAGATGTTCCGTGCCAGATCGTTTCTTCGGCCATGGCGCAATTTGTAGCGAGCCCTGCCTGAGCACAAGCCGATGATAACGCGCGCCTTTGTCCTAGCTGCGGGAATGGGAACCCGTTTGCGTCCGCTTACGGACGCGTTGCCGAAACCGCTTGTGCCAATTTTTCAAAAACCACTCATCACCTTTGCGCTCGATCACCTGATTGACGCGGGCGTGAACTCGTTCGTCATCAATACCCACAGGCTTCCTGAATTATTTGCCGCTTTTTTTGCGCGTAACGCTTACGCCGAGCACCCGGTCACGCTCGTGCACGAGCCGGACTTGCTTGAAACCGGCGGCGGAATCAAAAATGCCGAACCTCTTTTTGCTTCCGAACCCTTCCTAACTTACAGCGGGGACATTCTCACCGACGTCGACCTTGGGCCATTGATCGACGAACATTTTCGGCGGGGAAATGACGTCACGCTCGCCTTAAGAGAAACAGGTCTCGGCGCCGATATTGCTTTTGCCGATGGCAAAGTCATAGATATTGCCAACCGACTCGGCATCGCTGGCCGCTACGATTTCGCTAACATCGCCGTATGGAGCCCCACGGTTTTTCGACGAATTCCGCCGGCACAGAAAATCTCTTTCATCCCCGTAGTGACCGAATGGATCAAAGAAAACGGCAGGATTGGCGGAGTCATTCTGAACGACGGGAAGTGGTTTAACGTTGGATCGGTCCCCCAATATCTGGACCTTCATCGCACACTCGCCGCAGAAAAATGGAAACCGCACTACGTTCGGATGCCAGAATGGCCTGTGGCAGTGGCGAGAAATGCCCGCGTGGACCCAACCGCACAGGTGCTCGGCTGCTCTGTCGTGGGAGAGAACTGTTGCGTCGATAGCGAAGCCAAATTAGTGGACACGATCCTCTGGTCCGGTGCACAAATTGCTTCTCGAAGTGTGCTGGAAAACTGTATTGTCCGCACTCATCGGACCGCGGCCGGAACCTTACATGACGCCATTGTTTGAAGTGAAAACCGATTTGCTTCTTCGCCAAACGCGCCGGCGTTTGCCCGCCTTCAGCGAGGGGCAAATCGAAATCGCCCCGATCGAAAAGGGCGGTTCTGATCGGCGGTTCTACCGCGTTCGTTGTGTGCCGGAGCAATCACTCATCTTGGTAAAATACAATCTCGAGGGCGCGGAAAACCGGCACTATGTGCGCATCGCTGAATTTTTGGCGGAACACAGAATTGCCGCGCCAAAAATCTATTTTCATGACGCGGAGGAAGGGTTAATTTGGATCGAGGACCTGGGGGAGAGCGATCTTTTCAGTTTTCGCGACGACACCTGGTTGGTCCGGAGCGCGCTTTACCGGTCAGCCGTGGATGAAATCGCCAAGCTTCACGATTTGCCTGAGAGCGAATGGGCCGAGCTGGATGGCGAAATGCCACCGGAGTTTAACGCCACGCTTTATCGGTGGGAGCAGAATTATTTTTTTGAAAATTGTCTCGGCCGAATCTTTGGGTTGAATGAAGGGAGACTGCGCGAGCTCGCCTCGCTACCTGCTCTTGAAAACATCGCGGAGCGACTGGCAGAGTTGCCGAGGGTGTTGGTGCACCGTGATTTTCAGTCGCAAAACATCATTGCCCGAAGCGGACATGCTTATCTTATCGATTTCCAAGGGATGCGTCCGGGCCTGGCTGAGTATGATCTGGCATCCCTGTTGTTTGATCCCTATGTCCGGTTCTCGGCGGATGAGCGGGAGGAACTTTACTCTTATTATATGGAGCGCCGCGGCCTGTCATCGACTCCCCAAATGCGGGAAACGCTTCGGCTATGCGCAATGCAACGCTTGATGCAAGCGCTTGGGGCTTATGGCTTTCTCGGACTGGTAAAAGGCAGCCGACATTTCCTGGCGCACGTCCCCGCCGCGCTCCGCTCTCTGCGTAACCTGATCGCCGATATTGATTTACTCGAGTCGTTGGGTGCGGCGCTTGCTTGTCTGCCAGAGAATGGCTGCAGTAATTAGCGCAGAGGCCTCTTTTTCCATCCCGAGACTCCGAATCCGACGGCCTGGGATCGTTTTGTCCAGATCGGATGGTGTGGACCCTTTACAGCGTTGGGTTGCTTGGGGGGCGATGCTCACCGCCAGCGTCGTTCCGATGATTTTCAGTCATTCCACCGGCCACGGCCCGCCTTATTCAGTGCCGGTTGCGCAAGCGCTCGTCCTTGTGGTGGCGGCCGCCATTGTAAGCAGATCGAGGCGGCTGAGCCCGCTGACCAGATTTCTTTTCACCCTTGCAATCTTGCGTCTGGGATGGTCCGTAATTGCGCCGATGCTCGGCGAATGGGGGCCAATTCAAACCTTTGCCGCTGGGATAAGCTGGGGACCAAAGATTTTCCTGTCGCGTTTGTTGAATGTTGCCGGCGTGCTCCTGATCCTCACCACTTTCATCGGTCGCAAATTCAGCAGGGACGATCTTTTTCTGCGCATCGGCCAGCTTGATGCGCCGGCCCAGCCAGAGCCCATCCTGTGGTTCCGCAAGCCGATACCATGGAGCCGGTTCGGCCCGCAATTGCTCGTCATTTTTGGCCTGGGCCTGACCGCATTTTTGTTTGACAGTCTCCGGCCGAATTTAGGGGAGCTATCCCGCTTCCGGCAACTTCTTCCCTGGGCCTTGGCGACCGCGGCCTTAAACGCCGCCAATGAAGAATTCCAATTCCGGTGCGTTCCTCTGGCGCACCTTCGCAATGTGCTACCAGTTCGCGAAGCACTTTGGTTGACCGCGATTTTCTTTGGGTTGGCGCATTACTTTGGCCAGCCTTCGGGGCCAATCGGCATCCTTATGGCGACCATCGCGGGTTGGGTTTGGGCGAAAAGTATGGTGGAAACGCGCGGTGCGGGCTGGGCTTTCGGCATCCACATGCTGCAGGACGTGGTGATCTTTTACTTCCTCGCCATGTCGATGAAGACCTAGTGCACAAATGGGTTGGTCTTGCGTTCCTCACCGATAGTCGTGGGGAGCCCGTGTCCCGGCAGGACGGTAACATCGTCTCCCAGCGGAAACAGCTTCGCCTTAATTCCTTGGAACAATTGTTGGCCATCACCGCCGGGAAGGTCCCAACGACCAACGCCTCCGGCAAACAGAACATCGCCGCCAATCAAAAGCTTTTCGCGGTGCGAAAAGAAGCAAAGGCTGCCAGGGCAATGACCTGGGACCTCGAGCACCTGAAATTTAACTCCCAGAAAATCGCGTTCATCCATCTCCTGTATAAAAAAATCTGGTGTAACCGGTTCGATTTCAAAGCCGAACCCGAAGTTGCGAAAAAAATCCGGCTCTGAAATCATGGGTGCAGTATCCGGGTGGCAACCAATCGGGCAGTTAAATCTCCGTTTAATTTTTGCAACGTCTCCGACGTGATCAATGTGTCCGTGGGTGAGGAGCAGCAGTTTCAAATCGATTCCGCGGTTTTCCAGCCACGCGCAACTTCCGTCTGGTGCGTCAAATAGAATCGGCCCGTTCGGAGCATGAAACAAATAGCAGTTGGTTTCGAAAACTCCGCCGCAAAAGGTCTCGTATTTCATTGGTTGGAGGCCGCGAACAAAAACGTTTTTTGAATGTTCTGCTTCGCCGATTGTCTCCTTAATCGCTGCAGGAGGTATGAATTCAAGGCAAGTTCTTGCGTTCCGGACGCCGATCTGCGACTATGGAAAACTTCTCTTTTAGGGCATGAACTATCGTTTTCGCTTATTCGCCGCGATGGCGGCGATTTCACTGGCCAGCCTGGCGTCAACACCAGCGCTTCCGGCAAAGACCGACCTGGACAATGTTTGCGTCTCGGTTGGCCGACTGCTGGAGGAAGGCCATTACACCCACAAGCAATTAAATGACGACTTGTCGGGCAAGATTTTGCGCAGCTATCTAGAGCTGCTCGATTTCAGTCACCTTTTTTTCACACAGGAAGATGTGAATGCGTTGACCGAAAAATATGGTCCTGCGCTCGATGATGACATTTTGCTGGGCAACCTCAAGCCGGCTTACGAGATCTACGATCTCTACCAAAAGCGGGTCGACGAACGGGTCGCCAAGGTAAAAGAATTTCTCAAGCAGCCGACGGATTTTAAAACTGACGGAACGATTGATTTTCGGCGGGAAAAAAGCCCTTGGCCGAAAAACACGGCGGAAGCCGACGAGCTCTGGCGCGGCCGAATCACGAGCGAGCTTTTGCAGGAACATTTGAGCGAGCATCCGATCGAACCCGGGCCCCAGCTGGTAGCGCGCCGTTACGATCGGCTGGCGCGCAACGTTCACGAAAGTGATCGCGATGAGCAGGCCAAGTTTTTTCTCGATGCCGTTGCGCTCGCCTACGACCCGCACTCAGAGTATTTGAGCGAGGCCGATCTGAAAAACTTTAGTATCAATATGGGACTCTCGCTTGTTGGCATCGGAGCGATGTTGCGGACGGAAGATGGTTACGCCAAAATCGAGAGCCTGGTAGCCGGTGGTCCGGCGCAGGTCGACGGCCGTCTGAAGGTTGGCGATCGCATTACGGCGGTCGGCCAAGGAACGGGGGAGTTCGTTGATGTTCGTGACATGCGTCTCGACAAAGTGGTGGAGATGATTCGCGGCAAGAAAGGATCGAAGGTCCGGCTACTGGTCATCCCAGGCGACGCGGCCGATCCGTCCAAGCGCAAGAACGTCGAACTGGTACGTGATGAAATTAAACTGAAAGATCAGGAAGCGCGCGCGGATATCATCATCAAAAAAGATGACGAGGGCAGAACGGTGAAGCTCGGCTGGATTACGCTGCCCTCATTTTATGCGGACATGGATCACCACGCCAAGAGCACGACCAAAGATGTGCTGGTGTTGCTGAAACGTCTGAAGAAAGAAAACATCGCGGGGCTGGTAGTGGATTTGCGGCGCAACGGCGGCGGCTCGCTCGAGGAAGTCATCTCGCTCACCGGGTTGTTTTTGAAATCGGGGCCGATCGTGCAAACCAAAGGCTCGAATGGCAACATTGTCGTCTCGAGCGATCCGGATCCCGGGATTGCCTACCCCGGACCGATGGTGGTGCTGACCAGCCGACAAAGCGCATCGGCCAGTGAAATTTTCGCGGCGGCCCTGCAAGATTATGGACGCGCGGTGATCGTCGGCGATCAATGCACTTTTGGAAAGGGAACCGTGCAAACGATTCTCGATATCGGCAACTATACCTCGCTGCTCGGTAGCCGCTCGCACAAGGATGGCGCGCTAAAATTGACCATCCAGAAATTTTATCGCGTTGCCGGCGGCTCAACCCAGCTCCATGGCGTCGCCTCGGACATTGTCCTGCCGTCGCTGACGGATTTACCGGAATTCGCCGAAGGAGCGCTGAAAAATTGTTTGCCCTACGACGAAGTGCCCAGGGCAAAATACACCAAATGGAGCGAGCCGGTTTCGCTTTATCTCGATGAGCTAAAACGCCGGTCTTCCGCACGCACGCAAAATGATCCCGAATTCCATTATGTGATGGAAGACATGGAGCGGCTGCGTCATCGACTGGATGATAATCGTATCTCGCTTAATGAAGATGTGCGGAAGAAAGAACTTTCCGATGACAAGGTGCGCAAGGAATTGCGCTCAAAAGAGCGGCTGGCGCGCAACATCGAGGAGCCGCGTGTCTATCGGGTAACACTCGATACCGTGGATAAGCCAAATCTTCAGCTCATCATGTATCCCGGCAAGCTGGCCTCGGCGAAAAAGAACGGGTCGGCCAAAGTTGCGCCGGAAGCCGCGGGCGATTCCGATGCCGACAATGACGTATTCGGCGGTCAAGACGAGGACACGAAGGAGCCTGTGATCGATCCGGAACGAGACGAAACGACCAACATTCTAGCCGATCTGATTCAGCTGGAGCGTGGACCAAAAACAGCCAGCACCAATCACTGAGTAGCTTTGGCTGCGGACGCTGCTCTGGCTCGACCGAGTCTCGCTCCAAGAGAGCGTGCTTGCACCGGGGCACCGGTAGGGTGATGCCTCTTCGGAACTTAGATTCATAGGCGATTTGTTCGCCCCGGAACGAATCTGTCCGATCCGCGCAGCGGAGTAGAAGTGCCCGTCTTTGCAAAAAGCGGGCCGGTTGGGAAGCAGACCAGCCCAAGGAAGCTGCCAAAGTGATCAGTGTGCCTGGCGCTTGTCCGATTTCGGTTACGACCCGTGCCCTTTGAAAGGGAGACCGACGTCTTGAGGCTGAATCGAAATCAACGCCGCCAAGGATCTAGATAACGTGGATCGTATTGCGGTTGAAATCTGGGATCCACTGGTCGGCCAAACCAGGGCTGCATTCTTCGATTCGGTGCCAGGCCATATGGGGAGTATTCGCTTGTTCGAGGCGTTCTCCCGAAAACTGTGACCGGCGTTCCGACATCGACTGCACGGAAGAACGCAATCGCCAATTGCTCCGGCATCCGGACACACCCATGCGACGCCGGATAACCGGGGAGATATCCCGCGTGCATTCCATCAGCTTCATGGAAGCGCATGAAGTAGCGCATGGGCGCGGGAATAAATTTACCACCGCGCGGTACTTTCATGTCGACGTCAGCGTCGGTCACAACGGTCTTGCCATTCGCGTCCACGATCTTGCCGTAGATGCTTGAGTAATGATTTACCTCTTTTTCGAGGACCTTAAACGAGCCGGTTTGCGTAAGATGCCCGTACCGGCCGCTCGAGATTGGCGATTCGAGAACCAGACCGCGCCCACGAATCAAAAAGGCGGTCTGTTGTTGAAGATCGATCTCGACCCGAAATGGATTTCCATCCTGTGCGCTGACTGATGCGAGCGATAGCAACAAGATCGAAAATGCCCGGAGGGTTCTCACATCTACTTTAACCCAGATGAGCGGGAAAAGTCTCAGCGACGAAAAATGCGAGGTGGTCAGACCGCAATCGTCGCCTTGATCGAGGGGTGCGGGTTGTAGTCGAGGAGAGTAAAATCTTCAAAGCCAAAGTCCTCGAGTCGGGTAATTGCCGGATTTACTTGCATGCGCGGCAGGGGCCGGCACTCGCGGTGTAGCTGCTCGCGGGCCTGTTCCAGGTGATTCTGGTAAAGATGGAGGTCGCCGAAAGTATGGACGAAGTCCCCCGCCCGAAGGCCGCACACTTGCGCAATCATCATTGTAAGCAACGAGTAGCTCGCAATGTTGAAAGGCACGCCGAGAAATAAGTCGGCGCTACGCTGATAAAGCTCACAACTGAGCTCGCCGTCGTTGACGTAGAATTGGAAAAGCACGTGACATGGCGGTAACGCCATTTCGTCGATTTCGGCCGGGTTCCACGCACTGACAATCAAGCGGCGGCTCGATGGATTTTCTTTAATCTCCGAAATCACTTTGTCGATCTGATCGACGCGGATTCCATTCGCTCCGCGCCAATCGCGCCATTGTGCGCCGTAAACCCGGCCGAGATCTCCGTTTTCACCCGCCCATTCGTCCCAGATGGTGACGCCATGCTCATTCAGGTAGCGAACGTTGGTCTCGCCGTGCAAAAACCAAAGCAGCTCGTAGATGATAGATTTGAGATGGAGTTTCTTGGTCGTCAGAAGGGGAAAACGCTCACGCAAATCGAATCGCGCCTGTGCCCCGAAGATCGACAGTGTGCCGGTTCCAGTTCGATCGCTGCGCGCTACCCCTTGCTCCAGGACCAGGCGAAGAAGATCGTGATATTGCCGCACCTCCAAACGGTAGTGAAGGTTGGCGTCGGCTTCCAGCCGATGTTTCGATAATTCATCGGCGATACGCCGATACCGCCGGTTACTTGGGTTTGCGTAGCTCTTCTTCCAACTCAGTCTTGCGCTCGTTCAACGTTTGCAAGCGCAGTTTCCAGCGATGGAGCTGAATACTAAGTTGATTGATGTAACCGGTCACTTCGGTGCGTTGCGATTCGTTTTCTTTCAACTTGCGCTGCAGATCGGTCAGCTCCTGCGGCGCTGCGGGGCTCGCGCTCCCCAGCACCGTTGGAACAAGCGTCGGCTTTCCGCACCGCTGGCAGTTTAGGGTCATTCCAACCGCCGCCGCGTTGACCACGAGCGGGCTGGCGCAGTGCTGGCACTTGAAGAGGACGTCCGCTGTTTCGTTTCTTGCCTGCGGACGAACGGGGTTCATCATTAACCTGACTGAGCAGAGGCTATACCAAGCAGGGCGACGAGCTGGCGCAGCGACCTGCTCCGAATCGGAAATTTCGCGTCAAATTGACGCGTTCTATCAAAAGACTGTTATTTTGATTTACGAGCCAATTCATTGTGAGAGTGTCACTTAGGGTTCGTTTGGACAATTTGGAATAGTCGCTGCTAGAAGCGCTTGGAGGACTGCACACAAATGGCTAAAGTTTTAGGAATTGATTTGGGCACGACAAACTCGTGCATGGCGACGATGGAAGGCGGAGACCCCGTCGTTTTAGAGAACAGCGAAGGCGCGCGGACGACGCCTTCGGTGGTTGCATTTACAAAAAACGGTGAGCGTCTGGTCGGTCAAGCGGCAAAGCGCCAGGCGGTGACCAATTCGCAGAACACAATCTTCTCGATCAAGCGGTTCATGGGTCGCAAGTTCGATGAGGTGCACGAAGAACAAAAGCGTGTGCCCTATAAGATCGTGAAGGCGGCAAATGGCGACGCCCACGTGCAAGTGGAAGTGGACGGCCAGAAGAAGACTTTTTCGCCGCCGGAAATTTCGGCGATGATTTTGTCGAAGTTGAAAGCGGACGCGGAAGCGAAGCTCGGTGAAAAAATCGCGCAGGCGGTCATTACAGTGCCGGCGTATTTCAACGACTCGCAGCGCAACGCAACGAAGGACGCAGGCAAGATCGCGGGTCTGGAAGTTTTGCGCATCATCAACGAACCAACGGCGGCATCGCTCGCCTACGGCCTCGACAAGAAGAAGGACGAGAAGATCGCCGTTTACGACTTGGGTGGCGGCACGTTCGACATTTCCGTTCTCGAAATCGGCGACGGCGTTTTCGAAGTGAAGGCAACCAACGGCGATACCCACCTTGGAGGTGACGATTGGGACGCGCGCATCATGGATTGGATCGTAAACGAATTTAAGAAAGAAAGCGGCATCGACTTAACGAAACAGCCGGATGCAATTCAGCGCATCAAGGAGGAATCGGAGAAAGCGAAGATCGCGCTTTCGTCCACACAGGAATATGAAATTAATCTGCCGTTCATTACGGCGGACGCGAGTGGGCCGAAACACATTCAGAAGAAACTGACGCGTTCGAAACTCGAGCAACTCTGCGATGATTTGTTCCAACGAACGATACCGCCGGTGAAGGCGTGTCTGAAAGACGCGCAACTGACGGAGAAAGAAATCAACGAGCTGGTCCTCGTAGGCGGCATGACGCGCATGCCGAAGGTCGTCGAGATTGCGCGCGGTCTGATTGGGAAAGAGCCACACAAAGGTGTTAATCCCGATGAAGTCGTCGCCATTGGCGCGGCTATTCAAGGCGGCGTGCTCAAGGGGGACGTCAAAGACGTGCTGCTTCTCGATGTGACCCCGCTCACCCTCGCAATTGAAACCGCGGGCGGTGTGGCGACGCCGATGATTCCGCGCAACACCACGATCCCGACGCGTAAATCGCAGATCTTTTCCACTTACAGCGACAATCAGCCAGGTGTGGAAATCAAAGTGCTCCAAGGCGAGCGGCCGCTTTCGCGTGACAACAAAACGCTCGGCACATTCCATCTTGATGGAATCCCGCCGGCGCCGCGCGGCGTTCCGCAAATTGAAGTGACATTCGATATCGACGCCAACGGCATTCTGCACGTATCGGCGAAAGATTTGGGGACCGGCAAGGAACAAAAGATTTCCATCACCGGCAGCTCCGGACTTTCGAAAGAAGAGATCGAGAAGATGCAGCGCGAAGCCGAAGCCCACGCCGAGGAAGACAAGAAGGCGAAGGAAGCGATCGAGATCAAGAACAACGCCGATAACCTTGCTTATCAGTGCGAGAAGCAGTTGAAGGAACTCGGCGACAAGATTTCCGGCGACAAGAAGAAGCAGGTGGAAGACGCCATCGCCGCGGTGCGCGAAGCAATCGAAAAGAACGACACCGAAGCGATGAAACGAGCCTACGACGATCTGCAGAACAAGTTCCAGGAAGTCAGCGCTGAACTTTACAAACAGGCGTCTGCCGGGGCGGGCCCGCAGGCCGGACCACAACCAGGCCCGGAAACGCAGCCGCGTCGGGGTGCTGAACAAGGCGCCGGGGCTCGTGGAGGCAATGGCGACGTAGTCGATGCAGAGTTTGAAGTAGTCGACGAAGACAAGAAGAAATAACAACGAATTTGTCGGCGGTAGCTCGCGAACTCCCGAGCTACTGCCGGCAACAACCTAAGTAAACAAAGGAGTAGAGAAAGAAATTATGGCATCAGTTAAGGTCAAACCACTTGGAGATCGGGTGTTAGTGCAGCCGATTGAAGAGACTGAAGTAAAGAAGGGTGGTATCATTATCCCTGATACCGCGAAGGAAAAACCGCAGGAAGGCAAAGTCGTCGCTCTTGGCACCGGTAAAATCGACGACAACGGCAAGAAAGTCGATTTCACCGTGAAATCCGGCGATAAGGTGCTGATCTCAAAATACGGCGGCACTGAAATCAAGATCGACGGCGATACCTACCTGATCATGCGCGAGGATGATATCCTTGGCATCATCGGTTGATTTGTCGATTAACCCGCAACTATCAACCAACAATATAGAATATGGCAGCTAAACAATTACAATTTGATGAAAGCGCGCGGCACGCATTGCTGCGCGGAATCGAGAAACTGGCGCGGGCCGTCAAGGCCACGCTCGGACCGAGCGGTCGCAATGTGATTCTCGACAAGAAATTCGGCAGTCCGACGATTACGAAGGACGGCGTCACGGTCGCGAAGGAAATCGAGCTGGAGGATCCCTATGAGAATATGGGCGCTCAGCTCGTGCGTGAAGTGGCTTCGAAGACTTCGGATATTGCCGGCGACGGCACGACTACCGCGACCGTTCTGGCCGAGTCGATCTACAAGGAAGGTCTGCGAAATGTGACCGCGGGGGCGAATCCTACTTCGCTGCAACGCGGAATCATGAAAGCGGTCGAAGCAGTCGTCGAGGAGCTGAAGAAAATCTCCAAGAAAGTCAGTGATCGCACTGAGATCGCGCAGGTCGCGACGGTCTCAGCTAACTGGGACAAGACTATCGGTGAGATCATTGCCGACGCCATGGACAAAGTGGGCAAGGACGGAACTATTACCGTAGAAGAAGCCAAGTCGATCGAGACTACTTTGGACGTAGTCGAAGGTATGCAGTTCGACAAAGGTTATCTCTCGCCCTACTTCGTCACCAACGCGGAAGCGATGGAGGCCGCGCTCGAAAATCCTTACATCCTCATTCACGAGAAGAAAATCTCGAGCTTGAAGGACATGCTCCCGCTGCTTGAGAAAGTAGCCAAGGCTGGTCGTCCGCTTTTGATCATCGCGGAAGATGTGGAAGGTGAAGCGCTCGCCACCCTGGTGGTGAACAAGCTGCGCGGGACCTTGCAGGTTTGCGCGGTCAAGGCTCCTGGCTTCGGCGATCGTCGCAAGGCGATGCTGGAGGATATCGCAGTGCTGACCGGCGGTCGTTGCATCACGGAAGATCTCGGGATCAAGCTCGAGAATGTGAAGCTGGACGATCTCGGCAGAGCCAAACGCGTTACCATTGACAAAGAAAGCACCACTATTGTCGAAGGCGAAGGCAAGCAGAGCGACATTCAGGGTCGAGTAAGCCAGATTCGCCGTCAGATCGAAGAGACAACGAGCGATTACGATCGCGAGAAACTCCAGGAACGTCTGGCGAAGCTCGCCGGCGGAGTGGCCGTGATCAACGTCGGTGCTGCCACCGAGACCGAGATGAAGGAGAAGAAAGCTCGCGTGGAAGATGCATTGCATGCTACGCGCGCGGCGGTTGAGGAAGGCATCGTGCCGGGCGGTGGCGTCGCGTTTATTCGCGCGCAGAAAGCGCTCGATAACATTAAGGGCCTTGAAGGCGACGAGAAGGTCGGCGTGCAAATCGTGCGCCGGGCCATCGAAGAGCCAACCCGCCAGCTCGCGGATAACGCGGGCCAGGAAGGCGCGCTCATCGTTCAAGAAGTCAAGGCGCGCAAGGGCAACGAAGGTTACGACGTCGCCACCGGTGAATACACCGACCTGGTAAAGGCAGGCATCGTCGATCCGACAAAAGTTACGCGCAGTGCGTTGCAAAACGCGGCCTCGATCTCGGGCTTGTTGCTCACTACCGAAGCCATCGTCACCGAGCTCCCGGAGAAGGAGAAAACTCCTCCAATGCCGGGCGGCGGAATGGGTGGCATGGGCGGCATGGATTACTAAGCCGACACCAAGGTCAACAACTAAACTTCAACAGCAGCCGGACTCGCAAGAGTCCGGCTGTTTTGCGTTAAGGATACCCTTTTAGACAAATTTAGTCTTCGGCGGCGTCATTTCTAGTAATCGTGAATCGGCAACGCCGTTTGATGCAATTGGTCTGGGCAGCCATACTCGCAACGGCGTCTTTTGGATGTAGCCGCTCGCCAACGACGGTTGACGAAGTGATTGAGCGTCACACCAAAGCAATGGGTGGTCGCGCCGCTATCGAAGCGATCCAATCGATCGAGTTCGATCTTCACATCACCGATCCGAAGTTTGAAGTGGACGGCACTTACTTCGCGGCGCGCCCTGGCAAGATGAGAATTGATGTCAAGGCTGGTGGCGAGCACGTCTTCACGGAAGCCTTTGACGGCCAAAAAGGTTGGCAATGGGAAGGGAAAGGAAGTGCGCAAAAGGGGGCGACAGAAAAGGCGACCGCAGCGCTCCGGCACGGAGTTGAATTGCCGGGAAAATTATTTGGCTTGCACGAATTGAAAGCACGTTGCCACCGGATCGAGCTGGGCGAGCGAGAGAACATTGATGGTATTCAGTATTACGTCTTGCGGTTAACGCTGAACGACGGCTACAGCACGACATTATATGTCGATCCAAAAACCTGGTTAATCACGCGTCGTCGCGATGTTCGGCCGTTGCACGTGGATGTCGATCCGACACCGACCACGATCGAGCAACGTAGCTCCGATTTTCGGACAAAATCCGGGGTGCAATTCGCATTCGCAACGAGCGAAACCGATTTCCGAAGTGGAAAAGTGCTCGAGACCACGGTTGTCCGAAGTGTGAAAATTAATCCGCCACTTGTTCCATCAATCTTCGAAAAGCTCTAAAAGAATTCATCCGCTTGGCGGATCGTAATTACCTTCGCCCCCGAAGCGCCCATTTGGTTCTCGATCGTTTGCGGGACGACTTCATCATCAGCTAAATTCGGGAATGTTACCGACCTACGATGATTTCTTGATCAGGCGCTTCGAGCAGCCGGATGAAGTGCGCACATTCGAAAAAGGAAAATTTGAAACGGTGAAGATCGGATCAATGACAATCGGGCGCGCGAGTTACGAGTCGGGGTGGAAATGGTCGGAGCATGTGGGCGCTGCGACCGGCGCGGCGTTATGTGAGGTAGAACATGTTGGCCTCGTTGTGTCCGGTTGCGCCGCTTGTCGACTGCAGGATGGCCGCTACTACGAGATGCGCGCTGGAGATCTCTTTTATATCGGCCCGGGCCACGATAGCTGGGTGGTCGGCAACGAGCCCTATGTCTCGCTGCATTTTCTTGGCGCGGAACGTTACGCCCAGGCACACCGCTAACACAATTCCATCCGCCGAATACGCGAAATGACTCTAAATCTTACTATGCCGGTTTCTTTGGCGCCCTTTCGCGGACCATCGCAAATTTTACTTTCGATTTTGGCTTCCCTGACGGATACGTCTAGGCTTGCGCGTTGGGCGAGGCATTCCTATGAGAGATTACGTTGCAGAGTTGATGGCCGAGGTGAAGGCGAAGAACCCGGCCGAACCGGAGTTCCATCAGGCGGTTCAGGAGGTGGTCGACTCGCTTATGATTGTTCTCGAACAGCATCCCGAATATCGGCACGAGAAAATTTTGCACCGCATCATCGAGCCGGAACGGGTGATCATGTTTCGCGTTCCGTGGCGAGACGATCAGGGCAATCTCCACGTTAATCGCGGGTTCCGGATTCAAATGAACAGCGCGATCGGCCCCTACAAGGGCGGGTTGCGTTTTCACCCCACGGTCAACTTGAGTATCCTTAAATTTCTCGCCTTTGAGCAGGTATTTAAGAACGCACTGACTACCCTGCCGATGGGCGGCGCAAAGGGAGGCTCCGACTTCGATCCCAAGGGCAGGACTGACTTTGAAGTGATGCGCTTCTGTCAGGCGTTCATGTGCGAGCTATTCCGGCATATCGGACCAGATACGGACGTCCCGGCGGGCGATATTGGTGTCGGTGCGCGCGAGATCGGATTCATGTTCGGGATGTACAAGCGATTGAAGAACGAGTTCACCGGTGTGATGACGGGGAAGGGTCTGACCTGGGGCGGTTCTGTGATTCGCCCAGAAGCCACTGGCTACGGCGCGGTCTATTTCGCGGAAGAAATGCTCCGGACGCGCAAGGAAGATCTTAAAGGCAAGGTCGCGCTGGTGTCGGGGAGCGGAAACGTCGCGCAGTACACGGTCGAGAAGTTGAACTCGTTAGGCGCAAAACCGGTTACGCTGTCCGATTCGACCGGGTTCATCTACGACGAAGGGGGAATTACGCGGGAAAAGCTCGCGTTTGTGATGGAGCTAAAAAATGTCCGGCGGGGCCGCATTTCGGAATACGTCGACAAATTCAAGGGCACAGCGTTCACGCCAGTCGATCCGAAGCTCGATCACAATCCGCTTTGGAATATCAAAGCACAATGCGCCTTTCCCAGCGCCACCCAGAATGAAATTAACGAGAAAGATGCTGACAACCTGCTCAGGAATGGCGTCTATGTCGTTTCGGAAGGCGCGAACATGCCGACGACGATGAAGGGAGTGCATCGTTTTCTCCAGGCGGGAATCCTTTATGGCCCCGGCAAAGCGGCAAACGCGGGCGGAGTGGCTACTTCCGGGCTGGAGATGGCACAAAACAGCATGCGCATTTCCTGGACACGCGAGGAGGTAGATGCGCGGCTTTACAAAATCATGAAAAACATCCACGCGGTTTGCCATCGCACCGCGGAAAAGTACGGGACGCCGGGCAATTATGTGAACGGTGCCAACATCGCGAGTTTCCTAAAGGTTGCGAATGCGATGATGGATCAGGGCTTGGTCTAGCTCGAGCTTCCGTAAATAATCTCCGGCGCTGTAGCTGCGGCGCTCTGTCGCCGCGCCGAATGACCCGATACTCCCCGACAGAGCGCCGCGGCTACAGCTAATTCTCGTTAATCCCCGGCATCTTCCTCGACGGGCTCGGCCCGGCGAACGGTTGGCGATTCCTCCGCTTGAGGTCGGCGATGGCGGCGGCCGTTGGCCTGGTCGCCTTTGTAGAGTTCCTTCAGAACCTGAGCAATCATTGGCGCGGCCACCGTACCACCATGCGCCTTCACTCCCACGTCGCCCTCGTAAAGAGCAGCAAACGCGTACTGCGGCTTTTCCGCCGGGACATAACCGGCAAACCAGGCTGCGGTTCGCTCCTTGTTTTTCGGCCCCCACTGGGCGGTGCCGGTTTTGCCCGCCACCGTTACGGTCTCCAGGCTGGCGGCATGCGCTGTTCCGGCGGGAGCATTGACCGCATCAACCATTCCCGTGCGAAGCTGCGCCATCGTTTCGCTGGAAAAATTGAGCGTCTTTTTCTCGCGTACATTATAAGCTGTAACGATCCCGCCATCGATTGATTGCACCTGCTGGACGAGTCGCGTCTGGTAAAAAGTGCCGCCGTTGGCGACGATCGACATCGCCTGCGCCATCTGCAGAGGCGTAACCTGGGTATCGCCCTGCCCGATGGAAAGATTGGCGATATCGCCATTCAGCAACTTCCGGCCATGTGTTGCTTTCATATAGGAATCGTTAGGAACGCGGCCTTCCACCTCGCCGCGAATTGGGATCCCGCATTTGGCGCCGAAACCGAGTCTTTGCGCCCAATCGATGATCGGCTCAGCGCCGGTCTTTATACCCACCTGGTAGAACCAGGTATCGCACGATTCGGTCAGGGCCTGAACGAAATTGAGGAAGCCACGATCGCTTTTCTTCCAATTGTGAAACGTCAAGTTACCGATTTGGATTGATGGGACGCATTGATATTGCTCGCTGGGTGTAACCGCGCCGCTTTCTAAGGCAGCGATGCCCACAGCAACCTTGAAGGTCGAGCCTGGCGGGTAGGAGGAACGAAATGCGCGTGGCAGCAGCGGAATCCCCGGATCATCTTGCAAGGCCTTGAATTTTTCCGGCGAGATCGACGGGACGAAAAGATTTGGATTGTAATTTGGCCACGACGCGAGCGCGAGAATGTCGCCGTTGTTCGGATCCATGATCACGATCGCACCGCGCTTTGCTTTGGCCTCAAGCGCTTTCTCAGCCAGTTCCTGCAAACGCAGATCGAGTGTGGTCACAACCGTATGACCGGGAATAGGAGGAGAGACGATTTTCTCCGATGTTTTGCGGCCGTCCTTATCGAAGGTAATTTTATACTCGCCATGCTTGCCCGTGAGCACGGCGTTGAAGGTTTGTTCGATTCCTTCCCGTCCTTCCGTCTCCGGCCAAATTGTTTCGTGATTGTCAATGATCCCGTCGGGATTACGTCCGGTGCGTCCGGTGTAGCCAACAATTTGCCCTGCAATTTTGCCCTGTGGATAAACCCGAAGGTAAACGCCGCGTAACGTCATTTCTGGCGGCAAATGCGCTTTGGCCGCATCGTATTCTTCGGCCGACAGATTGGTGGCGATCTCGAAAGGCAGAATTCCCCGATTGTGATAATGCCGCAGGATTGCTTCGTCGGGCACGCGGATTTGGCGACCAATCAATTTTGTTGCCGCCGCGATTTGCCGATGCGCGAAGTCGAGCGTCTGGGCATCGCTAAACTCCAGTGGAGTAGGAAAATTGATCGCGAGATTATAGCTCAGCTGATTTTGCGCGAGGGGTGCGCCGTTGCGATCGGTGATCTGGCCGCGCGGAGCGGGGATATCGAGAATGTAAGTGCGCGCCAATTTTTGTGTCTCGAACGTGGGAACGATTTCCTCATCAAGGGCCGGCGGCGATGGCTCCGCCGATGGCGTGGTGCTGGGAGCTACAGAAGAGGATGCAGGTGCCAGCTGCTGTCCCGTTGCGCTGGAGAACGTGAAAAGGAGCAGTGCCAGCTTAAGCATCATCGCGAAACGTCTCATCGGGTCAGAGGTTCTGCGCTTGGTCGAGAATGACAAGCCCTAGTGCGTTTGCAAAAATCGGTGCACGTCCGCCGCCAACTTTGCCCCAATTCCGTCCGTTGCAGCAATTTCTTCGGCACTAGCCCGCCGCAATCGTTTTACCGATCCGAACTTTCGCAGCAATAGGCTTTTGCGATGCTGACTGACGCCCGGGCAATCGTCCAGAATGCTTTCGCCGATTCGTTTCTTCATCAGTAATTGATGATAGGCGTTGGCGAAACGATGCGCTTCATCACGGATGCGCTGAAGCAGACGCAAGGCGCCTGAATCTTCCGGCAAGTGCAACGGCAGCGCTCGCCCCGGTCGATATATCTCCTCGTGCTCCTTCGCCAGCCCGATAATTGGCAAATCGTGTAGCCCAAGCCGCTGAAGTTCCTTGCAGGCGGATGAGAGCTGGCCCTTACCGCCATCGACAATAATTAGATCCGGAAGTCTGACAGCGACGAAATGCTCGTCATCGCGACCGGAGCGAAGCGAAGTGGAGGGATCCTGTGGCGTTACCGGTAAGTTATCCAACGGAACCTGATCTCCATGACGGAGTCGATGGAGCGCTTCCGCCGGGTTTTCCTGGGAAAATTCGGCCGATTCGGGATTTGCTTCACGCGCTTCGAGCAAGATTCGGGAATATCTTCGCCGTACCACTTCCGCCATGCTGGCGAAATCATCCTGGCCGGCGACGGTGCGAATCCGATAACGACGATAACAATTCTTGTCCGGCATGCCGTCACGGAAACAGACCATCGATGCGACGACATGGGTGGTGCTGATATTGGAGATGTCGAAGCATTCCATCACCCGCGGAATCTCCGGCAGTTGCAGAGCGTCGGCCAAGGCGCGGAGGTCGGCCTCAGGCTCGATCGTTGTCGGGAGGGAGCCGCGGGTGAAGCGGCGCGTCGGACGCGTAGTGCGTCGCAAGTCATCAAGCATGTTGCGCAATTCGGCCGCCTTTTCGAAATCGAGCTTTTCCGCTTGTGCGCGCATTTGTTTTTCCAACTCCGCCATCATTTCGCGGGAATGTCCTTCGAGAAATTCGCAGGCCTGTGCGACACGTTCGCGGTAAATCTCCGGCGTGATTTCACTTAATTTCATCGGCACCTGGTAGGTCGACGATTTCAATTCCCGTTCCGTCGGCGAGCCGCGACCGAAGGTGAGCACCCCAAATTTTTTGCGCATAAAATTCAACGTTTGCCGGAGCGCGCCGGCATGTGCATAGGGCCCAAAATAACGAGCGTTGTCATCCTTCTTGAAACGGGCGAGACGAAAACGCGGCCACTCCTCAGACTGATCCACCTTTACCAGCAGAAAACGTTTATCGTCCCGGAAAGAAACATTATAACGCGGGCGATATTCCTTGATCAGTTTGCCTTCGAGCAAAATTGATTCCGCTTCGCTCTGCACGGTGTGGGTTTCAAAATCCCAAACCGCATCGAGCATGGCGCGGGTCTTCAAATCGGCCACCGCCACTTTCGATGGCATAAAATAAGAACCAACTCGCTTGCGCAGGTCGCGCGCTTTGCCGACGTAAATGACGCGGTTGAAACGGTCGCGCATCAGATACACCCCCGGCTTATGGGGCACCTCATGAACTTTTTTCGTTAGATCTGGTTTCGCTTTTTTCACGCCGGCCATCAATGACGTGGCTCCTGTTCCCAATCTTAATCTTAATTGTAATCCAATTCTTCCGCTCGCTGGGAAAATCGACAACCCAACGACGATTTCGAAAAGCCTGGCTGGTCAATTAGCGGCGCCCTGAAAGGGCCGCTGGCCGACTCTACGCCGCGCTTCGCTGCGGCATGGCCGAATGAACCATCATCAGTTCGGTTACATTTTCCGGGGTCAGCAAACCGACTAATCGCTTCATCCCATCCAGCACGGGCACCATCGGACAATTGCACTCCTGCATGATGCGAAACGCTTCCTCAAAACGTGTACCGGTCGTCACCGTCGGAATATCGCGCCGCATCACGTCAGCGACTCGAATCTGCGGGTCGTGTTTACGCAACGCAGCAATGAGATCGTGCCGGGTCAAAACACCAGCAACGTTGCCACTTTCGTCGATCACTGGAAAATCGTGTTGCGAAGTAGCAAGCAATGCGTCCACCGCCTCCTGCAGGGTAGCGTTTTGCGGAAGCGAATGGAATTCGCGCACCATTGCGCTCGAAACCGGAAAACTGCGCGAAATATCTTTGAGTTGAGCGAGGGCCGCTTCTTGCGACGCACCCATGTAAACAAAAAAGGCAATGAACAGAAGAAGGGGATTTCCAAAAAGGCCGATGAAACCGAAAATAAATGCGCAGCCCTGGCCGATGCTGGCGGCGATTTGCGTGGCCCGCGCATAACTCAGTCGCGTGGCGAGAAGCGCGCGCAAGACACGGCCACCGTCCATCGGAAATGCCGGCAGCAAATTGAAAAGAACCAGGACAACGTTGATTACGAGCAGTTGGGCAAGGAGATCGGATCCTCCCATCATCGCTTGCGCCGCCAATCCACGCCAACCAACAACGGCGAACAAAACGAGTGCGATCACCACGTTCACCAGCGGGCCGGCCAGCGCGATGATTAACTCTTGCCGTGGTTCATCGGGCATTCGTTCCAGTCGTGCTACCCCGCCGATTGGCAGAAGAGTAATGTCGGGCGTGTTGATCCCGAAATTTTTCGCGGCAATGGCATGACCGAATTCATGCAGAACGACACAGAGAAAAAGCAAGAGGACAAAGAGAATGCGCCCCAACGCCATAGCCGAGCCGCCTTGTGCGTAATAGCCGACTGCGAGCCAGCCGATCAGCAGCAAGAACGTGATATGAATCCGCAACTGGATTCCAGCGATTCGAAAAATGGGAAGGGACCAACTCATGATCTAATGAGCTTACGCCGAAACCTGACGAGCGAAATCGCTTTAACGATGCGCTTGTTCCTGGACACTGAAACGAAATGGAGATTTTCGATGTCGCGGTCATCGGTGGCGGACCGGCGGGGTCGGTTTGCGCTGCCTTTTGTGCGGCCAGCGGACTGAGCGTTGTGTTGATTGAGCGCGAACGATTTCCGCGTGAGAAGGTGTGCGGCGATTGTTTGAATCCCGAGTGTTGGCCAATTTTGCGGCGACTTGGAATCGATCAACGCGTTCGAGTCTTGTCGCATGGTGCGCTCGATTGGGTGGAATTTATCAATGTGCGTGACGTTCATCTCCGGGTCGACTTGCCGCGTGGGGAAAACGCTGAGATCGCGATCAAACGCAGCGCGTTCGATTCCATCCTCCTGGAGCGGGCGCGTGAGTTCGGTACCGAAGTTCGTGAAGCGAGCACGCTGACTTCGATCGAGAAATCGGATGGCGCCTGGAAGTTAACGACCGGCGAAGCGACGGGGGCGTTTCGCGCGCGCGTGTTGGTGGGAGCTGATGGTCGCAATTCGACAGTGGCACGATTACTCGGTCTGCTGCCGCACATCGCGAAAGAACGCGTGGCGTTGCAGGCGCATATTTCATTGCCGCGGGACTTTGGAAATCGCGTCGTCCTGCAATTATTGCCGGGAGGTTATTCTGGGCAGGCCCCAGTGAATGATACTGAGCTGAATCTTTGTCTCGTTGGACGGCCGAAGTCGATCCGCGCGCTTCAACATTGGGCAACGCAGTATTTCAATCTCGGGCCGACGCAAACCTGGCGCACGATCACTCCGCTTACGCGTTCCGCCGTCCCGCCTGCCCGCGAAAACGTGCTTTTCGTGGGCGATGCCGCCCGGGTGGTTGAGCCGTTCACCGGCGAAGGAATTTTTTATGCGTTGCGCTCCGGTGAACTGGCCGCCGCCGCCGCCAAAGAGATGATTCGCGGGAATGCGGCGAAGGCGGTGCGCAATTATGCCGCGCAACACGCCGCGATTTATGGTGGCCGCCTCTGGATTAACGCGCTGGCGCGCACTGCGGTTATTTCGCCAAAGCTGGGATCAATTCTTTTTGAATTCGCACGTTTTCAGCCGGCGCTGCTCGGGCTCTTAACGCGCAACATCGTTCGTCATCCCAAAGCGAAGTCGAAGCATCCCGTTGCGAAATTTTGAAGGTAGTTTTGGATCCCTCGCTGCGCTCGGGATGACGGTGAAGTTGTAGCTGCCGCCGTCACCGGCGGCAGAGAACATGGATCTCCGCTGCTCAGGACAGCGGCAGCTACAACTCACAGATTTGCCGGCAGGCTTTGACTGTGTTTGACATCAGCATCGCGATCGTCATCGGGCCCACCCCGCCGGGAACGGGAGTCATCGCACCGGCTACTTTCGAAACGCTTTCGAAATCGACGTCGCCGACGAGTTTGTAACCTCGCTGGCTAGCGGCGTCCTCCACCCGATTGATTCCGACATCAATCACGGTCGCCCCTTCACGAACAAATTCCGTTCTAACGAAATGTGGACGACCGATGGCGGCGATGATCACGTCGGACCGCCGGCAAATTTCAACAATATTCCTGGTGCGGGAATGGATCACCGTGACGGTTGCGTCGATGCCCTTTCGCATGAGCAAAAGCGCCATTGGCTTTCCGACGATCATGCTGCGACCGAGCACGGCGACGTTGGCGCCGGAGAGGGCAACGCCGGTTTCGCTGAGCAGACGCAAACAACCGAGGGGGGTGCACGGCACAAAACCGGTGTCGTCGTCGAGCGCAAGCTTCGCGACATTGAGCGGATGAAATCCATCCACATCTTTGCGCGGATCGAGCGCGCGAAGGATCGCCGCTTCGTCGATTTGCGGAGGCGGCGGCGATTGAACGAGAATACCATGAATTTTCTCATCGCGATTTAACTCATCAACCCGCGCGAGCAGTTCCTCCTGCGTGGTCGTGGCCGGCAGTTCCAGCTTCACCGAATGCAGCGCAAGCTCGCGGCACATTTTGTCTTTGGCGCGCACGTAGGCGCGAGAGGCGGGATCATCGCCGACGAGGACCACGGCCAGGCCCGGCGTTGCTCCCCGCGATTTGAGGCTGGCAATTTCGTCGCGCAATTCCGCGTAGACTCTCTCGGCGATTGCACGTCCATCGATTAACTTTGCCATGGTCACATCCGCGGAAGCTATCAGCGCATTTCCACCAGCGCCATCATCGCCGACTTCAGGCGCTCACGCTCGGCCTCGAATTCCTCTTCGTTCGATGTTTTCAGAACTTCGTGGGGCTGGCCCAGAATGAAGCGCACTCGGGTAAACGGACGCGGGAGGATGAATTTGTCCCAACTGGGCAGTCTCCAGCAGCGCGCGTATTCGAGGTTCAACGGTACTACGCGCGCCCCGGTTTTTTGCGCGAGCAGAATGATCCCGCCGCCGGGGCGATATGCCGGGCCACGCGGACCATCCGGGGTAATGACGACATCGTCACCTGACGCGATGACGTCAGCCAATTGTAACATGGCGGCCGCGCCTTTGCGCGAGCTGGAGCCGCGAACGACCGAGAAACCAAACCGGCGCACCAGGTTGGCCAACCAGGCGCCATCACGGCTAGCGCTGATGAGGGCCGCGCCCTGTCGCTGCGGAATAAAGCGACGAATGGCGAAGGGAAGCAGGAGAAGGCGATTATGCCAGGCCGCGCCAATGAACCGTTCCGAAACCGGGGTCTGTAGAATTTTTCCACGGTCCTCGATTTCAAAACGAATGGTATGCGACCAGACTTGAAGCAGGCGAAAGCCGAAGGCGACAAGAATGCGCGCACGGAGACTTTCCGGATCGAGCTTCAAATTGGCCGCCGACCAGCTTTTTGACTTTGCCAGCGGAATGCTTGCGGACTGGGCAATCCAAGTTGATCCAGAATGCGCCACACTACCGTATCGGCGATTTCGTTGGCATTTTTGGGACCACTGTAAAAGGATGGGATGGCGGGTAACACGATCGCGCCGGCTTCTATCAAAGTGACGACATTGCGTGCCTGGATGAGGCTCCAGGGCGTTTCGCGTGGGACGACAATGAGTTTGCGGCGTTCCTTCAAAAAGACGTCAGCGGCGCGCAGGAGCGCGCCCTGCCCCGAACCGGTGGCAATTCGACCGAGCGTGGACATCGAGCAGGGCACAATTACCATCGCGTCGAAACGGGCAGAACCGCTGACGAATGGAACGTTCATATCGTCGTCGCGATGCTGGAGGACTTTTGGAGGAAGGCGAAAGGTAAGGAGTTCATGATCGGCCACCTGCCGTGCGTGCACGGTCATAACCAGATGGACTTCATGTTCGCTCGCGTTGATCTGTTCGAGCAAACGCTGCAAATAAATGCTGCCACTGGCACCGGTCGCGCCGATCACAATCTTCATAGGTACCCGCTGCTTGCCAGTTTCTGCGTGAGATCGGCATGCCGTCCACGCAATTCCGCATAAATGGTTTCGTTTTCTTTCCGCGGTTCGGCCCGTGTTTTGCGATCGGTCTTGACCGCGGACTTCACAATCTTCTCCAGCGGCATTGGATCTCCCCGCGTTTGACCATAAGTCCATGCCGCTTGAATTGCTGCCCCCAGAGCCGCCCCCTCCCCGGTTTTGAATCCCACCACTGGTAGCCCGAAGAGGTCAGACACGACTTGGCGCACAGTCGCACTTTTGGCTCCGCCACCGGTGATACCCAATTCATCGGCGCAAATTCCCAGCTCGACGAAACGTTTCATTCCCTGAGCAAGTCCAACAACGATCCCCTCAATCAAGGCGCGGGCAATGTCTTGGCGATTCGTGTTGGTCGAATTCAGACCGTGAATCACACCGCAGCCATTCGGTAAATTCGGCAGCCGTTCCCCGTCGAAATAGGGCAGGAACATCAGACCATTGGCGCCGGGCTGAGAGCGCGCCACATATTTTTCCAGAGCGTTCATCTCCCATCCAAACAAATCGCGAACGCGGTCGACTGCGCTAGCCACGTTCATCGTACAAGCAAGTGCCAGCCAGTGATCTGTGCTATCACAAAATGCGGAAATTTCTCCTCTTGGATCGATCATTGGGGTTTCCGTAAATGCGTAAAGCGTGCCGGAAGTGCCCAGGCTCATGCTGAGTCGGCCAGTGGCGATGTTTCCGGTGCCGATCGCACCGAGCATGTTGTCACCGCCGCCTGCGCTGACAAGGACGTCACCTAGCTGAAACTTTTCGCGCAAGGTTGAGCGCAGCAAACCGGCCGGCCGAGTAGAGGAACGAAGTGGCGGAAACTTGGCCAGCAGATCTTTGTCGATAAATTCGGCGAGCGGCGCGCACCAAGTCCGCGACTGGACATCGAGTAATCCAGTGCCCGAGGCGTCGCCATATTCCATCTGCCGTTCGCCAGTGAGCCAGAAGTTCAGAAAATCATGGGGCAGAAGAATGGTGCGCGTATGCGTGAAATTCTTCGGTTCATTTTCTTTTAACCACAAAATTTTCGGCGCAGTGTAACCGGGGACCATGGCATTACCTGTGCGGCGAATGAGTTCGTCCACATTCCCCAAGGCGCGATTTAGTTTCTCTGCCTCCGGTGCGGTCGAGGTATCGCACCACAGCTTGGCCGGGCGTACCGGTTGGTTGCGATGGTCGAGGGTAACGAGGCCATGTTGTTGCCCGCTCACGCCAAAGGCCACGACTTCGTTGCGGCGCTCGCCGATTTTTTCCAGACAGCTCTGGATGACGCGCTCGGCTGCATCACACCAGGTTTGGGGATCCTGTTCGACATGACCCCGCGGCAACCCCTCGATAAACGAGTGTGGCGCGCTGGCCTGCGCGAGGGCTTTTCCGGAATTAACCTCGAGCACGAGACCCTTGCAGGTAGTTGTCCCACTGTCGAGACCGAGGCATAGCATTGTCGAATTTGAATTCGAGGCGAGGTCGCGGCAATTAGTTTAGTGATGATCAAGAAACTATTGCATACCCGTTATCGTGTGACCGATCTGGAAAGGACGGTCGCCTTTTATCGAGACGTCCTCGGTTTGGAGGAAACACGGCGACACACCTCCGGCCGTGGATCGCAGCTCGTCTTTTTCAAAGCACCCGAGAGCGAGGAAGAGATCGAGATTTGCAAGTACGATGAGAGCGGCCCAGTAGTGGTGGGGCCGGACCTGACTCATCTCGCGTTTGAAGTGGACGATCTGGAAAAATTTGCAAGACAAGCTGCGGCCAAGGGTTATCCGCTGTCCGACGGCCCGCATCCCAATGGCAATGGGGGCGCGATTGCGTTCATCGACGCTCCGGAGGGCTACGAGATTGAATTGATCCAGCGCGGGCGCGAAACTGGCTAATTTAGAATGCCCCGTTTGCGGCGGCATTGACGCTAACAACTATTCACAGCCGATGAAACAAGTGAAGCGCTGGCTTACGCTGACCGTTTGCGCGTTGCTTTTTATCGGCAATGTCAGTGCCGCGATCTCGTCGGAAGACGATGATGAGGTTAACGTAGTTCGCCCGAGTGGCGTGAATAAGCGCCACGCCAAAAGCACTTCGCGGACTCGCAGCCGCTCATCGGCCGATTCGGGCAAAACAGATGACATTTCAATTCCCGCCTCTGCGCTGACGCCGGGGCCATCTGGCGCGGTCCCAAATACGCGAGCAAATTCAGTGGTGGTGGTCGATGCGCGCACCGGCGCGGTGTTACACGAGAAAAACGCCGATCAACCGCGGCCGGCCGCGAGCACACAAAAGCTGCTGACCGCGCTGATTATAGCGGAAACCGGTTACCTCGATCGACCGGTTCGAGTAGAACCGATCGACACTTTCGCAGAGCCAGTGCGGTTGAATATTCGACCGGGAGAAGTTTATCAGCGGATAGATCTGTTGCGCGCACTGTTGGTGAAAAGTCCCAACGATGTAGCGCGTTGTCTGGCGCGCGATAACGCCGGCAGCATCGAAGCGTTCGCCGACAGAATGAATGCAAAAGCACAACTTCTGGGCGCGACTCATTCGCATTTTCTGAACCCGAACGGGCTCCCTATTCCCGGCCAGTATTCCACCGCACGCGATCTTGCGGTTATCGCGCGCGCGGCGTACGCGAATCCGACGATTCGTTCCATTGTCTGTCTGCCCCAGCTTGTTTTTCGCTACGCCAATGGTCGGACCCGCGAATTGGAAAACACCAACAAAGTTCTAAAGCGGCTTCCGTTTTGCAACGGAATGAAAACTGGCTACACCGAAGCGGCCGGTCACTGTCTGATTGCAAGCGGTTCGCGCCCGGGGCGCGACATCATCGTAGTGGTCCTGGGCGATACCAAGTCTGGGGTCTGGACCGACGCCGCTTCGTTGCTTTCCTGGGGTCTTTGGCTCTGATCGAACGCGTCGCGCGTAGCTCGCGTGCATTGCGCAGAATTTTGTTGTCTGGGGAGCGCAGGCTGCCAGCCTGCTGGCCGCGGCAGCCTGCCGCGGCCCTTCGCTTGCATGTTTAGAACAGCGAAAAGCGACTGTTTCCGGAAAGCTGCCGGAAACTGCAGGCTGGTAGCCTGCGCTCCCCAGAATCCGGCGCGATGGCGGTGGCAAATGATGTGCGGCGCTGGCAGCTTGTCGCAATGCAGGAACCGTTTCGCGATGAACTGGATCAGCTCCGTGCGCGTTCCCTTTTGCGGCGACTGCGCGAAATTGGATCGGCCCAGGGGCCGAAAGTAGAGCTGGTCGGCCAACCTCTCGTTAACTTTTCCTCAAACGATTACCTCGGTCTGGCCGCCGATGAACGTTTGCGCGCCGCGGCGATACACGCGATTGAACAATTTGGCGTTGGTGCGGGCGCATCCCGCCTGGTTTCGGGAACGCAGTCGCCGCATGTGGCGCTGGAGCGCACGATTGCCAAATGGAAAAACGTGCCGGCCGCGATTGCTTTCAATAGCGGTTACGCGGCAGCGGTCGGCACTCTTCCCACGGCCGCCGGGAAAAACGACGTCATCGTTCTCGATAAACTGGCTCACGCTTCGCTGGTCGATGGCGCACGCTTGAGCGGCGCCAGCATTCGCGTCTTTCCGCATAATCACCTCGGTAAACTGGAGAGCCACCTGGAATGGGCGCGACAGGAAAAGCCGGATGCGCGAATCATCGTCGTGACGGAATCCGTGTTTTCGATGGATGGCGACCGCGCGCCCTTGCGTGAAATAGTCGAACTAAAATCTCGCTTTCACGCGTTGCTCCTCCTCGATGAAGCGCACGCGGTCGGCGTTATCGGGCCAAACGGCTGCGGCTTGGCGGCGGAGGAAAAATTGTCCGTTGACATTCAAATGGGGACGCTGAGTAAGGCGCTCGGCGCCGCGGGCGGATATATTTGCGGCTCAACTTCGCTGATTGAATGGCTAACGAATCGGGCGCGATCTTTTATTTATTCCACGGCGCCCCCGGCCGCCGTTGCCACGGCGGCGATTGCGGCGATCGAATTCCTGCAAACTCCGGAAGGTGAGGAACGCCGGCGCGCACTTTGGAAAAATATCGACCTACTTCATCAATTGCTTGCCAGCGAAACGAATCGCAAACCCGAAAGCGCAATTTTTCCATTGATCATCGGCCAGGAAAACGATGCGATGAACTTCGCCCACGCCTTACAAAAAGAAGGGTTTTTGGTTCCGGCGATTCGTTATCCAAGCGTGGCGCGCGGTTCCGCTCGTCTTCGGATCACCCTCACGGCCGTGCACGCCGAATCGCAAATCCGCGCGCTGGTGGATTCGATTAGAAGATTGCAGCGATCGTCAGGGCGTCATTGACGCCGCCGAATAACGCAAAAGCGGAGATGGGACGAGGCCGGGGTTGTGAGTGGGGGTCGCGGGCCGGGCCGGGTGCAACGTCTTCCGGACCTTCCGCTGGAGGCATTGGTTCGTCGGTATTCAGAACGGCAAGGCGGTCGGCCAGGGCCGGCTTCATTGTAGCCGTAGGCGTGATGGTGGTTGTCTCGCATGCCGCGAGAAACGCGAGGCCAAACAAGCCAACGATTAGTTTCATGATCAAAATGGAAATGCCGCCTGGGCAGGTTGCTATCATTACCATCTTCTAATCGCATCGGGCAAGGTTTTGCGCCGCCGGCTCCGCGGCTTGACGGAGTCTCGTCCTACCAATACGTCCTCCGCGAAGATTTCATCGGTAGGGCGACGCTCTGCTGAACCGCCAAGTAAGCGCGACCGTTTCTCTTATAAGAAGCGCTCAATGATCGGGCCGAGCCTCTTGATCGTTGCTGCCGGCCACAACTTTCGATCGGTGATGATTGCGCTGTCGAGAGCGTGATGCTCCGGCCAATTTGCTTCGCGCGGAATTTCCGGAACCACGCGTTCCAAAGCCTTCTTTGCCGTCTCGGCGTTGGCGAGCAAATGGCCAATGACGCTTTGCACCGAGACCGCTTCTTCTTCCACCTTCCAGCAATCGTAATCCGTGATCATTGCCATTGTCGCCAGCGCGATCTCAGCTTCGCGTGCCAATTTCGCTTCCGGCAAGTTAGTCATCCCGATCACATCGAATCCGTTGCGACGATTGAATTCCGATTCCGCCCGAGTGGAAAACGCGGGGCCATCCATGTTCACGTAAATGCCGCCGTTATGAACGGAGGCACCGCTCTCTCGCGCCGCTTTCGCCAACAACTCGCGGAGCTTGGGCGAAATCGGGTCGGCGAAGGAAACGTGGGCGGCGATGCCCTCGCCGAAAAAGGTATGGCAAGCGCGCTGACTCGTCCGATCAAAAAACTGCGATGGCAGCAGAATGTCGCGCGGCGCGTATTTTTCCTGCAAACTTCCGACCGCCGTCACGCAAATGATCCAGCGGACGTTGAGGGAACGAAGCGCATAAATATTCGCCCGATGATTCAATTCGTGCGGCAAAATCCGGTGTCCGCGTCCGTGTCGTGGCAAAAAGTAAACGCTGCGGCCGATCATTGTTCCGCCGACGATCGAATCGGAGGGCGCGCCGAAAGGCGTCTCGATTTGGTGTTCGGCCAGGTTGGAAAAACCTTCGATATGATAGAGACCGCTGCCGCCGATAATTCCGATGGCTGGCTCATTCATGCGCGAAGGTAATTGAAACGGAAGTGCCGCAAGAATGGGAAGCTAATTGTCATGTGCGCATACCCGTTGTCCGGCCGGTTTGCACTCCACCCTAATGGCGTGGCGCTTCCGCCGCCGCCGTGTATCGTTCGCGAGCCGTGCCGAAATTTTTCATCAAGACCTACGGCTGCCAGATGAACGAGCGCGACTCCGAGCAGGTCGCGCATTCGCTCATTGCCCGCGGCTACGAACGGGTCAGTTGCGAGACGGAGGCCGATGTTGTTCTGCTCAATACCTGCAGCGTGCGTGACATGGCCGAGCAAAAGGCGCTCGGCAAGATGGGAATGCTCGGCCGCATGGCGAAGAGGCAGCCGGGAACCGTTTTTGGGTTTCTCGGCTGCATGGCGCAGGCGCGGGGGGCGGAGCTGTTGAAACAAATCCCGCACCTCGATCTTGTGGTTGGCACCCAAAAATTTCATCGCGTGGGCGATTACGTAGATGACCTGGTCGCGCGAAAACGCGTTAGTCTAGCCGCGGTCGTTGAGCGCAGCCTAAATCGAATGGACGATCTGCGTTTTTCCATTGTCGATGTGGAAGAAGAAACCGGTTCGCAATCGACCATTCGAGATCAGTCTCTCGCGCCGAAACAAGCGACGGCGTTCGTCTCGATCATGCAAGGATGCAACATGCACTGCACCTTTTGCATCGTGCCGCGCACGCGCGGTGCCGAGCGCAGCCGCACCATTGCCGAAATCGTCTCCGAAGTTCGCGCGCTCGTCGCCGATGGAATCAAAGAAGTAACCCTTCTCGGCCAAATCGTGAACCTGTATGGCCGCCACGAGTTCCCCGCTGTAGCCGCGGTTGCCGGCCGCGGCCGACGCATGAGCCCCTTCGTGCAATTACTCGAAGCGGTTAGTGCAATCGATGGTCTCGAGCGTTTGCGGTTTACCTCACCGCACCCAATCGGCTTTCGCGATGACCTGATCGACGCAATGTCGCGGCTTCCAAAACTCGCCGAGCATGTGCACCTGCCACTGCAATCGGGCTCAAATCGAATTCTCAGAGCGATGCACCGTATTTACACCGCGGAGAAATATGCGCAGCTGGTCGGGAAAATTCGCGCAGCCAGACCGGGCATCGCGATAACGACCGATATAATTGTCGGCTTTCCTGGCGAGACTGATTCCGATTACAAAGCAACCCGCGATCTCGTTGAACAGCTGCAATTCGACAATGGCTTCGTCTTCCGCTACTCGCCGCGACGCGAGACACCCGCCGCCACCATGCTCGATCAGATCGACGAGTCCATAAAAGAGGCGCGCAACCAAGACCTATTGGGAATTATCAACGCTTCCGCCCGGTGCGCGAACGAAAGACTGGTCGCCACCCATGTCGAAGTTTTGTGTGAAGGTCCAAGCAAGACGAATCCCGCCCGTTTGATGGGTCGCACCAGAACCAATAAGGTCGTCGTTTTCGAGGCGGAAGAAAATCGTATCGGCAAAATTTTTGATGTCGCAATCGAACGCGCCAACGGCTTCAGCCTTTACGGACAACCGATTGATTGATGCGATGATTTATCATTTCTCGCTGCAAATGGCCGCGCTCTTCGCCGGTGCAATCCTTTGCCTTCTCGGCGCTTTCGGATTCGCCATGGAAAATTCCGCACGCGATATCCTGGCCGCATTTCCGCGATCCCGTGGCGCCGGTATGGTGTTGCTGTCAATTGATTTGGTTTGGAGCTTCTGGCTCGTCTCGACCATGGAGATGGGCGAGTTCTCTGCCTTCCGCCGCCCATTCTTAATCATATTGCCGATTGGATTTTTCCTGACCTTGCGTTTCGTCGACGAATTTCTCGCCGTCCGCGCTCTGGGCATTCTGGCACTGTTGATGGCGGAACCGCTGCTCGATGCCGCTTTCTTTCACTACGAATCGAGCCGGCTTGTCCTGACTGTGCTTGCTTATCTCCTGGTGGTGCTGGGTCTGACTTGGGTAATGGTGCCTTACAAATTGCGCGATCAAATCGGCTGGTTCACCAAAACAACTGCACGCTGGCGTGGCCTACACGCGTTCGCTTTAGTCTATGGCGCGGTTTTAATCGCTCTAGCATTCCTCTCTTATTAAACGAATTCTCGTCATTCGCGGCGGGGCGCTTGGCGATTTCATTCTGACCTTGCCGGCGTTGAAAGCATTGCGCGCTGCCCATCCACAGTCGCGAATCGAGATCCTTGGTTACCCGCATATCGCGATGATCGCGGATAAACGATTTTACGCCGATGCCGTCCGATCGATTGAATACGGTGCGCTGTCTCGCTTCTTCGCTCGAGACGCGGAGCTTCCACTCGATTTGCGCGATTATTTCGGCGGCTTCGATCTGATTCTCAGCTATCTCTACGATCCGGATCAGATTTTCGAAAACAATTTGCGGCAATGTGGCGCAAAAAGAATTCTGCGCGGTCCCGCCCAGATCATCCCGGGCACGCATGCGGCACGGCAACTCGCCCGGCCGCTGCAAGAGTTAGGAATTAATGTTAGCGATCTGGCCGCAAAATTTTTTCCATCAGATGAAGATCGAGGATTTGCCTGTCGATTTCTGCAGAGTTGCGACCCACCAGTGCTCGCGCTCCATCCCGGCAGCGGAAGCGAAAGAAAGAATTGGCCGATCGAAAACTGGATCGAATTGGCAAAGACTTTGTTAAACGGGAAGGTCTTGTTTCGCACGATTATCTTCGTCTCCGGCGAAGCGGACGAGAAAGAGATGACGCGGTTGCGAACATTGTTTAAGGATGAAGCGCAAGTCCGCTTTGGCCATGGGCTGCCTTTACCGCAACTGGCGGCCTTGCTCGAACAATCGACTTTTATTGGGCACGATTCCGGAATTTCTCATCTCGCTGCCGCTGCCGGAGCGCGTTGCTTTCTCTTATTCGGTCCGACCGATCCCAAGGTTTGGGCGCCACAAAACACGAACGTGAGGGTGTTACTCGCGCCAAACGGCGATTTGACGCAGCTTGATGTCGCGACGGTTTGCAAAACAATTGGCCTATAAGGAATGTCTTCCGCGGTCACCGATCGCGGTAAAAGTGTGTGACAGCTAGAGCTGCTATTGCTCGTTCGAACGCACTTTTTGTCATTCCGAGCGAAGTCGAGGAATCTCTAACTTGGAAAAGGAAGATTCTAGAGATGTCTCGACTTCGCTCGACATGACAAAAAAGAATGACGCGATCTTTACGCCGCTCTTCTCACGAGCTGACGCGCATCGGCATCAACACGTAAAGAAATGGCGTTTGAATTTTCAAAACCCCCGGACTCATTTCGTCGATAAGATCGAAGAACACTTCGTCCTCGGTCAGGTTGCGCAGTGGCGCCATCAAGAATTCCGGATTGAACGCGATGGAAAAATCGCGCCCTTTGTAAGCGACCGGTAGGGATTCTCTGGCTTCGCCTACTTCGGGAGTATTGGCGGTGATCTCGATGTTGTTCTTGCTGAAATTAAGTTTGATCGAATTCGATTTGTCGCTCGCCAACAGCGATACCCGCCGGAGCGAATTGAGAAATGTTTCGCGCTCGAGCGTGACGCGCTCCTTGGCTTCCGACGGAATCACCTGCTTGTAATTTGGATAGTTGCCTTCGATTAGCTTTGAGACCAGCAAAGTGTTGTTGAGATCGAACGCGATTTGGCCGCTACCCACGCTGATCTTCACCTCTCCATCGTCCTTGAGCAGGCGTTGCAATTCCGTTACCGCCTTCGTCGGAACAATGATCTCGGCTTCGTGACTGCGGGGAAATTCCAGTTCGATATCGAGCATGGCGAGCCGGCGCCCGTCCGTGGCCACGAGGGTGAGTTTGTTTTCCTTGAAGCTGAAGAGAACGCCGTTGAGCACATAGCGTGTCTCATCCGTCGAGATGGCGTAGGCGGTTTTGCGCAGACCATCGTGCAAATCCTTCTGCCGCATTGTCACCACTTTTGCGTTTTCAAACTTTGGCAACGGCGGGAATTCTTCTTCCGGCAAGCCGAGGATTTTGAAAAAGCTTTGTCCGCTGCGAATCGAAGCGGCGTTCTTCCCATCAACTTCGATGGCGATTTCGCTGGAGGGCAATTCCCGAATGATGGTGAACAGGCGACGCGCTGGCAGGGTGGTTGCGCCAACCTTGTCGACATTGGCTTCAAAACTTCCGCGGACCCCGACATCGAGGTCGGTGGTGGTGAGGTGCACTGCTCCCTCCTTGGCCTGCAACAAAACGTTAGAAAGAATGGGCAGCGTGGTCCGAGTACTGACGACGTTCTGCACCTGTTGCAATCCTTCGAGTAATTTCTCTTTTGTCGCGCTGAATTTCATTCGGAAAGCCTAAGATGTAAGGCTTCGGATTTGATCGGGCAACCGCATTCTCTTTCTCAATCAGCGCTGGAGCGCGCTGTCAATGAAAGAGATGGTCTGGCGAATGTTATCCTGCTCTTTCATCCGCTTCTTCACCAGCTTGCAAGCGTGCAGCACCGTGCCATGATCGCGGCCGCCGAAAGCGTCGCCAATTTCATTGAGCGATGCCTTGGTTAATTCCCGCGCCAGATACATCGCCACCTGGCGGGGAAAAGCGATACTGGCCGGCCGGCGCTTGCTCGTCATGTCCGCTAAACGCACGTCGAAGTGTTCCGCCACTTTGCGCTGGATTTGCTCGATCGTGACCATCTGTCGCCGCTCCTCCAGCAAAATGTCTTTCAACAAATGCTCGATCGTTTCCTGGGTGAGCTCTTTGCCGCTGAGTGACGCAAATGAGGCGACCCGCATCAGCGCCCCCTCGAGCCGGCGGACGTTGCTGCGAATACGCGTCGCGAGAAATTGGTAAACATCATCGTGCAATTTGATCTGCAAGGCGCGCGCTTTCTTTCGCAGAATGGCAAGACGCGTCTCGATGTCGGGCGGCTGTAATTCCGCGGTCAGGCCCCACTCGAAACGCGAAACCAAACGGTGTTCGAGATTGGCGATCTCCGAGGCCGGGCGATCGCTCGAGAGCACAATCTGTTTGTGACCGTCGAAGAGGGTATTGAAGGTGTGAAAAAATTCCTCCTGCGATCGTTCTTTCCCGGCGAGAAATTGGATATCATCAATCAGGAGCAGATCTGCCTGGCGGTAACGCTTGCGGAATTTGACCAGCGTATTGTGTTGAATCGCGTCGATAAATTCGTTGATGAAGAGCTCACTCGAGAGATACATCACTTTCGAGGTTTTCTTTTTTGCCCAAAGATACTGGCCGATCGCCTGCATCAAATGCGTTTTGCCCAGCCCGACGCCGCCGTAAATGAAGAGCGGGTTGTAGGTGCGCGCGGGCGCTTGTGCCACGGCCAGACAGGCGGCGTGCGCGATCTGGTTGTTTGGCCCGACGACGAATGACTCAAAGGTATTTCGCGGATTAAGACTAAGCCCCAGACCGACCGTCCTGCTGTGACCGGACCCGTCCGTTTTGCGCACTTCTGGCGTGGTAAAATCATCATCGCCGTCCGATTCCGCCGAAGTCAGGAAGCGGACGGTGCGCGGGGCGCCGACGGCATCGGTGATGGCGGATTGCAACGCCGCCATGTGATTACTTTCGATCCAGAATTGGTAAATGTTGTTGGGAACGACGAAGGTCAGTTCGTCCTCGGTGGCCTTCGTTAGTTCGACGGCGGAAAACCAGCGTTTGAACGTGTCGGCGCTCACTTGTGGTTTGAGCGCAGCGGACAATTTCTCCCAAATGGCTTTGCATCTCTCGTCCATACCGACTTGTTAACACCCAAAAGTGCCTTCCTCAGAGTAGCGGTCCTGAGGAGAGCGTTGATAAAGGTCCCCGAAAATATGAAAATTATTTTGATCGCGCAAAGCAAAGAATGACCGCGTCCCATCGCAAAAATCCCCTTTTCCCGAGCGAAAATGAAAAATCGCCGCGTCTCCGGCGTGATGCCCTGATCTCGATATTTTCTTGTGATCTGGGGGCAACTCCAGCGCGCTGCCGGAAGAGCGGCGGGGAATGTTACGAAATTGCTGAATTCTGTTCACACTTTATTCACACCTGACGATTCCCTTGCTCCCTGCCAGAGGCGTGAGATTAGAAACGCTGCAAAAAACCGACAAGAAAAATTCT
>Ga0207691_10000136_pt1 | contig 67179 bp, 60 predicted proteins | sample KBSM13metaG_FD_184327 | JGI IMG/M metagenome (GOLD analysis project Ga0207691, IMG submission 184327) | Miscanthus rhizosphere microbial communities from Kellogg Biological Station, Michigan, USA - KBS M1-3 metaG (SPAdes) (version 2) | ecosystem: Host-associated > Plants > Roots > Rhizosphere >...
CGCGGAGGATCGTCCTCATCGGCCCGCCCTCCCCTTATTGCCGGCTTTGTGCTTGTTGTTCTTGTGGTGTTTCTTGTGCTTCTTCTTCTTGACGCAGACGGTCCTGCCGTCTCGCTTCACCTTGCGCTGGCCCTTGCGGCAGACGAGCGGGGTCTCGGCGCCGTTGAAGGATTCGCTCGAGGGGGTCGGGTCGTTGGGCGGGGGCGAGGAGGGCTGGCAGGCTTCCCCGGCGCATTCGCTCGGGGGGTTAAGCACGGCGGGGATCCCGTTGACGCGGGCGTCGTAGGCGTCGAGCTCGTCGTCCTTGTCGAGGACCGAGAGCCTGCCTTTGGTCAGGAAGAAGACGTTGTCGCCGCTCGGGTCGGCGTCGAGGAAGCCGGCGTCGCCGGCGGAGGTGCCCGAGGAGAGGAGGCCGACGCAGCCCGCTCCGGAGCGGACGATCGATGCGGCGCTCGTATCTTCGGCGCAGGTTCCGACGCCCACCGGCTCCCATTGGTAGACGTCCCAGCTGCCGTTGGAGTCGGCGGGGACCAGGGGGTCGACGGAGTTGAAGAAGACGCGGCCGTTGTCGAGGACCGCGCGGGGGCGGTAGAGCGAGCGGCCGAGCGCCGCCTGGATCTCGGAGGCTTCCGGCAGGGTCGCCGCCACCCACCTTCCCGCCCAGCGGCCCCCCGGGTCCGGCGGGATCCGCTCGGCGAGCAGCTCGCCGACCGCGGAGGCGCCGGAGGGGTTGCAGGAGACGCAGGCGAGCTGGCCCCCGGGAGCCGCCTCGGCGTCGTAGAGGTAGACCTCGGTGTTGGGCTCTTCCTCGTCGTTCAGGTTCTCGGGGCCGGTCAGGCCCGCCTCCGAGGTGAAGGCGAGGCGGCGGCCGTCGGGGGAGGTGTGGGCGCTGATGATGAAGCTGAAGCCGAGCTTGCCGGGGGCGCCGGGAACGCCGCCCCAGACGGGGAAATCCTCCTCGGAGAGCGTCGCGATGAACCGCGTTCCCACCCCATCTTCCCAGAGGTAGAGGTTGGGCTCGCCGGATACCGCGCTCTCCCCCTCCTCGTTCGGTTCGTCGTCGAGCCTGCCGCGGGCGACGAAGTAGATCCGTTTCCCGTCCTCGCTGATCGCCGAGGCCTGGTCGAGCACTTCCGCGCTTTCCCCCGGGCCCACCCGCGGGGCCGTGATGTCGGTCAGCCCGGCGCAGCCGAGGCCGCCCGCCACCGGCCCGACCTCGCAGCGGTAGAGGTCCCGCCCGCTGAGGCTGGAGTTGGAGGTGAGCCGGTGGGTGTCGGTGAAGAAGGCGACGCTGCCGTCGGCGCTGGCGCCGTTGAAGGCCGGGTGTTTCGCGCCGGCCCCGGCGCCCGATTTGACTACGTCGAGGCGCACCGATTTGCCGGCTTCCATGTCGCGCAGGTAGAGCGCCGGCAGGCCGATGCCGGCGAAGTTGTAGCTCACCGTGGGGGTCCAGAAGACGCGCGAGCCGTCGCTTGAGATCGCGTTTCGCACGGACCCCTGTCCGGAGCCGAGCATCCCTTCGACGATCGCCCCGCCTTCGGATTCTGGCAGCTGGCTGACGGCCTCGAGCTGGCCGCCGCTCCACAGGTAGACGCTGCCTTTGGCGGCACCTGCGATCAGCGCGGCGTTGTCGGAGCGGATCGCCACGTGCTCGAGGTCGGGGGTGGCGGCCTCGATCCGCACCGGGTTGCTCTGTTGGCCCGACTCGGGGCCGAACTCCGTCCCCGGCGGCACGTTGGCCGCGGTCAGGAGCGGGCTGAAGAGCGGCGGGGCGCCGTCGGTCCAAAGGTAGGGGCCCTGACCGATCGCCTCGGGCGAGAGCGGCGTTCCGTCGGTCGGCTCCATCTCCGCCCGCGAGAGGTCCGGCGAGAAGAGGTTGAATTCGGTGTCGGAGCGCAGTTTCGTCGCCTCCGAATGAGGCGGCGTCAGGTCGCGCGAGGCCCACACGCCGCCTTCGGAGCGCTCCGCCAGCACCGTCGCCGGTTCTGGAAGGCGGTTGCCGGCGGGCTCCTCGAAGAGGGAGCCGAGGCTCGCGTAGGCGAAGCCGTCTCCCGTGTCCGAGGCCTGGATCGCGGCGTCGGAGGTGACGATCAGCGCCCCGCCGTGCTTTTGCGGCGGGCTCACCATCTCCCAGGCCCTCGCGTCGCTCAGCTCGAAGCCGAGCCCCGGGCCCTGGGTGGTGAGGGTCCTGCCCTCGGACTCCGAGGGGCCTTTTTCGTTCTCGGCCACGACCCGATAGTGGTAGGTGGTCTGCGGCGCGAGGCCGGCGATCGCCTGCTTGACGACGACGCCTTTGCGGCCGTGGCCGATGGAGGCGCCGCCGGGCGGCGCCTCTTCGCAGCCGCCCAGCTCGCAGTCGTCGAGGCCGTATTCGAACCTGTAGCTGGTCTCCGAGAGGTTCGGGTTGATCTTCGCCCGCAGGGTCGCCGAGTCCCCGCTGACCTTGGTGGCGAAGAGCGATTCGATCGTTGGAGCGCATTCGCACACTTTTTCGTCGAAGATCGACACCTGCGCCGGGCCGCCTCCCGCCGGATTCCGCACCACGAAGGCCCTGGTGACTTCGTCTTTCACAGTCACCGCCACCCCGGCTTCGTCGACGTCCAGGTTCCCGAGTTCGCCGTCTTCTTCCGGCCCGCCGAAGCGCCCTTCCGCTTTGCCTTCTTCGTCGAAGACCTCGACCCGCGAGGTCGGCGATCCCCCTTCTGAGTATCGCTCGAAGGCGTAGAGGCGCTGCAGGGTCGGGTCGATCGCGATCGCGAGCGCCGGTTTGGAGCTGATTTCCGCCAGTTCCGAGTAGGTGGTGCTCGCCGTCACCGGGAACTGAGAGGGGGCGTAGCGGGCGAGTTTGTCAAAGGAGCGGATCAAGTAGAGCACCCCGCTCGCCGCCACCGCGATCCCGCTGGGAAAAAAAGGGGGAAACAGGACGGGGTCCGTCACCAGCGGGGCCCCGCTCGGCGCGTGGACTTCGAACCCAAATCCGGTCGGATCGCCCCACTCCGCCGTGTAGATGTCGCCGTTCGCGTCGACGGTAACTTGGCGAAGGCCCTGGAACCCGGGGATCTCGCTTTTATCTGGGCCGGGGCTGGCCGTGAATTCCGCAGGTTCTCCGTTGGCTTCGAAGGCCTGCAGCACCGCTTCCCCCGGCACGTAGATCCTGTGGCTGATCGGGTCGACCCCAATCTGCCGGGTCCCCGAGGTGTCCTCGATCGAGAGCCCGGACAGTTCGTTCCCCGAGACGTCGGGCGAGGAGCCGCCGAAGGCGACCGGGTTGCCTTCCAGGTCGAACTTGTAGATCGCGTCGGCCACGCGGTCGAGCACGTAGACGGTGCCTTCGCCGCGGTCCACCGCCACAGAGGTGGCCGAGGAGAAGGGCGTCAGGCTGCCGCCGTCGGGACCGAAGGAGCGTTTCAATTCAAATTCGACTTCGGCCGAGGCCGAAGTCGGCCCCCAGAGGGCAAGAGCGGCGAGGACGCCGATCAGGACCGCCATCGCAGGACGCGAACGACCTCGCACCATCTCCCTCTTCCCCCTCCTATTCCCTGAGCGCCTTCGCGCGGATCCGCTTGGCCGGGACCCATTCGTACCGATATGGAGACAGCTAACACTACGCTGCTCGAGAGGTCAAAGATCGAGCGGCAGGGCCCCTTTTGGGATCGGGCAAAAGACAGATGCCATCGCAAAAACTCCCTGCAAATGATGTAAGTCAGCATTTCGCGCGTGTAGTTGAGCGCGCTGCATGAATACCTCGTCACACTCGGCTCGGCTCCAAAGGAAACGGGGACCCCGAGCATGGGGCCCCCGTTGCTCAGCTCATTCTGTTGATGCCGATGAATCAGATCAGCATGTGATTTCGACGTCGTGATTCCAGTGGATGGTTCCTGAAGCGATCTGTGCCGCTGTTGTGTAGGAGCCGCCGGCGTCGTTGTTCGCGATCAGGTCTGTTTCGGTGCCTGTTGTTGTGACCTGCTTGTACTTCTGGCTGCCGGTGGTGGCACCTTGTTCGAAGTGTACGGTATGTGTTGTCACTGTTTTGTTGCAGATGTTGGCCGGTTCTGTGAGATGCCCGACCACGCTGCCTGTCACTGTTTTCTTCGAGAACCCGGTGCATTCGAATGTCACGCTGACGTTTGTGAACTTGATGCCCGGTGTTGTCCCGCCGTGCTCGAGGTTGACGAGGTGATAGGTCAGGCCATTGGCATTGATTGTCCCGGCCGCGGCACCGGCGCTGTTGCACTGGAATGTGAAGAACGTCACATGCTCACGGCATCCGGTGAAGTGCAGGTTCGCTTCACCTGTCGTCGATGTTGTTGTGAGGGTGGTGCCGCCGCCGACCGCCGAGCATGTGATGGTGTCACCGTTGTCGGAGACGAGCGAGGAGGTTCCGCCTGTGATCGTCCCTACGCATTCGTGCACTTCACAGTGCGCAAGGTATTCTTCCGCGGAGGCCACCGTCGGCAGGGCGGCGAAGGCGAGGGCGGTGAGCGCCCCGGCCGCGAGCAGCATCAACTTCTTGTTCATGATCTGCCTTTCTCTTGCTCCCGGCGTGGATGCGTTCAGCACCTATCGCCGGGCAATTTCAATTGGGCGGCTTGACTGGGCCGGCCCTTTCTTACGCCGACATCAGTAGTCCAACGCGCTCTGAGCAGTCAAGTTATTCTGCCTACATATGAGTTCGCAAACACCAGAAAGCTGAGGCCGGCGTGTTTTTCCCCGCAACTCTCGGAAATGACAAGAAATCGCCCTCGCAATGCTGCACCGGCTGCTAACCGATCACACTTCCTGGATCGGCCTCTATTCCGTGTCGGATCGCGGCTTTGTCCCTCGGCGTGCGGTGGCGCGTCGCCGTCGCGCCTCTTGCCACCACCGTCGTCGCTTGGACGAAGGGCGGTTGCTGGCGAATTTTTCGAAGAGGGCTCCGAGCCTCGCGTGGGCGAGGCCGTCCCCAGGACCGATGCCTGACCGCGGCTTTGGACCGAGACGATGAGCGCGCCGCCGTGCTTCTGCGGCGGGCTCATCGTCATCCCACGCCCACAAGTCGCTGAGGATGAACCCCCAGTCCCGGCGTCCTGCACAGTGAGGGGTCATTTCGGCGATGGGCCCCGTATTGGTGACGGGGCCCATCTCTGACCTACGGGCGCGGTGCTGGATCCTTCAGCATGTAATTTTGACGTCGTGGTCCCAGTGGATAGTCCATGTGCATATGATCGCCATTGTTGTGTAGGACCCACCTGCGTCGTTGTTGGCGATCAGGTCTGTTTCCGTGCCTGTTGTTGTGACCTGCTTGTACTTCTGGCTACCGGTGGTAGCGCCTTGCTCAAAGGTGACGGAGTGTGTTTTGGTTTCCGTGTTGCAGGATGCTGACTCGAGGTGGCCGACCAGGCTGCCTGTCATTGTTTTCTTCGAGAACCCGGTGCATTCGTATGTCACGCTGATGTTTGTGAACTTGATTCCCGGTGTTGTACCGCCGTGCTCTAGGCTGATGAGGTGATAAGTCAAGTTGGAGACACTGATTGTCCCGGCGGCGGCACCCGCACTGTTGCACTGGAATGTGAAGAACGTGACGTGCTCACGACATCCGCTGAGGTGCAGATTGTCCGTACCTGTCGTCGTTGTGGTTGTGAACCTGGTGGTGCCGCCCACTGCGCTGCATGTGATGGTGTCTCCGTTGTCGGAGACGAGCGAAAGAGCTCCACCTGTGATTTCGCCCACACATTCGTGCGCGCCTACGCAGTGCGCTTCGTATTCTCCCGCGGAGGCCAGCGCCGGCAGGGCGGCGAAGGCGAGGGCGATGAGAGTTCCGGCCGCGAGCAGCATCAACTTCTTGTTCATGATCTGCCTTTCTCGTGACGGCGAGTCGCCGCGAGGCGAGTCGCCGCCTTGTTCGGTCGACCTAGCCGTAACCGATCACCAAGGCACCAGTCAACATACTTCGATGTAACTGGTCACGCAGAAATGCGCGTGGGGCGATCCAACGTTCCTACCCAGCGAGGAGACCGTGGGTCGCGTCCCATGGGGCGGCTCCGCCGAGGACGGCCGATCGGTAGCTGCCGAAGGCGCCTGCTTGGATTGCGGCCCTTGCGTGGATGGTCAGCTCGCGCATGTAGGTGAGATTGTGGATGACGATGAGTCGAACGGCGGTCAGCTCCTCGGCGCGGGAGAGGTAGCTCACGTAGTCGCGGTCGTGGCGCTGGCAGGTCGAGCAGGGGCAACCCTCGACAAGCGGTTCGCGGTTGCCGACCCACTTGCCCTTGCGCATGTCGAGGCGCCAGCGGGTCTCCGGCGAGGGCGCTAGGGCGACGCCGTGGCGGGAGAGGCGGGTGGGGACGGCGCAGTCGAAGACGTCGAGGCCGAGGGCGATACCGCCGAGCAGATCGTCTACCTCGCCGATCCCGAGCAGGTGCTTCGGCGCCTCCTCCGGGAGCAGGGGGGCGGTCATCGCCAGCACCGCCGCCATCTCCTCCTTGTCGCGGCCGAGAGTGCCGCCGATCGCGAGGCCGTCGACCCCGGCCTCGGAGACAGCCTGGGCCGATTCCCGCCGCAGGTCATCGTGGGTCCCACCCTGGACGATCCCGAAGACGGCCTGCTGCCGCGGCCCCTGCTGGTCGTGCCAGGCGAGGCAGCGGTCGAGCCAGCGGTGGGTGCGCTCGGTCGAGCGGGCGGTGTACTCGCGGTCGGCGTGGAAGGGCGTGCACTCGTCGAAGACGAGGGCGATGTCGGAGCCCAGCGCCGCCTGCACGCTCATCGAGACCTCGGGAGAGATGAACAGCTCGGCGCCATCGCGCGGAGACTGGAAGCGGGCGCCCTCCTCGCTGATCTCGACCTTGGAGCCGTGGTCGCCGGAGCGGCCGCTGCCCTTGACCTCGTCGGCGACGCCGCCGTGGGCGAGCGAGAAGACCTGGAAGCCGCCGGAATCGGAGATCAGCGCCCGCTCCCAACCCATGAACCCGTGCAGCCCGCCGGCGGCGGCGATCCGCTCGGCGCCCGGAGAGACGAAGAGGTGGTAGGTGTTGCCGAGGATCAGCTGGTAGCCCAGCTCGGCCACCTCCGCCGACTCCAGCCCCCGCACCGTCCCCTTCGTCGCAAGCGGGATGAACGCCGGCGTCTCGATCGGCCCGTGGGCCGTGTGGATGACGCCGGCGCGGGCGCTGCCGTCGCGGGCTTCGATCTCGAACCTGAGTCTGTTCTCGTCGCTTCTCATTTCGACGATTGGCGAGTTATTCCGGCTATAGGGGGGTCAATTCGCCAATCGCTCACCGAATCAGCGACCGGCCGGTCATCGCCTCCGGCTGGGGGATGCCGAGGAGTTCGAGGGCGGTGGGGGCAACGTCGGCGAGGATGCCGCCGTCGCGGAGGTCGACACCCTTGGTGGTGACAATCAGGGGGACCGGGTTGAGGGAGTGGGCGGTATTGGGGGAGCCGTCGGGCTCGAGCATGTGGTCGCAGTTGCCGTGGTCGGCGGTGACGATGCAGGCGCCACCCTTGGCGGAGACCGCCTCGACGATCTTGCCGAGCTGGGCGTCGACGGTCTCGACCGCCTTGACCGCGGCGGGAATCACACCCGTGTGTCCCACCATGTCCGGATTGGCGAAGTTGATGATCCCGAAGCGGTAGTTGCCCTCGCTCCAATGGGAGACGAAGGCCTCCGCCGCGCCTTCGGCGCTCATCTCCGGCTTGTGGTCGTAGGTGGGGACGTCGCGGGGAGAATCCACCAGCTGGCGCTCTTCCCCCTCCACCTCCTGCTCCCTGCCGCCGTTGAAGAAGTAGGTGACGTGCGCGTACTTCTCGGTCTCGGCGACGTGGAGCTGGTTACCGCCCGCCGCGGCGATCGTCTCCGCCAGCGTCGTCGCCGGCCGCTGCTCGGGGAAGGCGACCGGGTAGGGCCAGCCCTTGCGGTACTCGGTCATCGTCGTCAGGTCGAGCGTCGGGCCGCCGGCGCGGGAGAACTCGTCGAAGCCGGGCTCGGCGAGGGCGCGGGTGAGCTGCCGGGCGCGGTCGGGGCGGAAGTTGACGAAGAGGGCGACGTCGCCCTCGGCGGCGCCGTCGTAACCGCCTATCACCGTCGGCTTGACGAACTCGTCGGTCTCCTCGCGCTCGTAGGACTCGGCGATCGCCGCCGCCGCGCTCGGCGCCCGCAGGCCCTGGGCGTGGACGATCGCGTCGTAGGCGAGCTTGGTCCGCTCCCAGCGGGTGTCGCGGTCCATCGCGTAGTAGCGGCCGCCGACGGTGGCGGCGCGGCCGGCGGCGCGCAGCCAGCGCTCCAGTTCCTCGAGGTAGCCCTTGCCGCCGTGCGGCAGGGTGTCGCGACCGTCGGTGAAGGCGTGGAAGACGACGTCGGGCACGCCCTCCTGGGAAGCCAGCTCGATCGCCGCCTCGATGTGCTCCCAGCCGGAGTGGACGCCGCCGTCGGAGACGAGGGCGAGCAGGTGCAGGCGGCCGCGCGGGCTCCGGCGGGCGCGCTCGCAGGCGGCGAGCAGGGCCTCGTTGTCGAAGAAGCTGCCGTCGGCGACGGCGTCGTCGATCCGCGCCAGGTCCTGCTTGACGATCGCGCCGGCGCCGAGGTTGAGGTGGCCGACCTCGGAGTTGCCCATCTGCCCCTCGGGGAGGCCGACGTCGCGGCCCTGGGCGGAGAGCTGGGTGTGCGGAAGCTCGCCCCAGAGACGATCGAAGACCGGCGTCTCGGCCAGCGAGATCGCGTTACCCGGCCCCGGCTCGGCCAGCCCCCAGCCGTCGAGGATGATCAAGGCCAGGGAGGGGACGAGCGGGCTCATTGGCTCAGCCGGCCGCCTCGACGATCGCGGCGAAGTCCTCGGCGTCGAGACTGGCGCCGCCGACGAGAGCGCCGTCGACGTCGGGCAACGAGAGCAGCTCGGCCGCGTTGTCGGGCTTGACCGAGCCGCCGTAGAGGATCCGCACCCTGTCGGCGGCGCCGCCGCGTGCCCGCAGCACGTCGCGGATGAAGGCACACGCCTCCTGGGCCTGCTCGGGGGTGGCGGTGCGACCGGTGCCGATCGCCCAGATCGGCTCGTAGGCGATGACGACGTCCTCGATCTGACCGGGCTCGATGCCGCCGAGGTCGGCCTGCAGCTGGCGCTCCAGCACATCGTCGGTCTGGCCGGCGTCGCGCGCCTCCTCGTTCTCCCCCACGCAGAGGATCGGCTCAAGGTCGGTGGCCAGCGCCTTCGCGACCTTGCGGGCCAGCGCCTCGTCGGTCTCGTTGAAGTGCTGACGGCGCTCGGAGTGGCCGAGGACGACCGCCTCGACATCGAGCTCGACCAGCATCGGCGCTGCAACCTCGCCGGTGAAGGCGCCCGAGCCCTCCTCGTGCATGTTCTGGGCCGCGACCTTGATCGCGGTGCCATAGCGGCGCTCGACCACCGCGGTCAGCGCCGTGAACGGCGGGCAGATGACGACGTCGGACTGGGTCGCGGCGATCCGCGGCAGCAGCGCGTCGACGAACTCCGCCGCCTCGGCGACGGTCTTGTGCATCTTCCAGTTGGCGGCGATGCAGGGGGTGCGCTCAGGCATTCGCGGTCTCCTCTTCGGCGTCGAGCAGGGCCTCCACGCCCGGCAGCTTTTTACCCTCCAGCAGCTCCAGCGAGGCTCCGCCTCCGGTCGAGACCCAGTCGACTTGGTCCTCGAGGCCGAACTGGTTCAACGCCGCGACCGAGTCGCCGCCGCCGACCACCGTCGTCCCCGGCGCCCCGGCAACCGCCCCGGCGATGGCGCGGGTGCCGGCGGCGAAGGGCTCCATCTCGAAGGCGCCCATCGGCCCGTTCCAGAGGACGGTTCCGGCCTCGGCGATCGCCCCCGCGTAGATCTCAGCGCTGCGGGGACCGATGTCGAGACCCATCCAGCCCTCGGGCACCTCCACCCCGTCGCTCTCTTTGCGCTCGGTCTCGGCGGAGAACTCGCGACCCAACACCAGGTCGACCGGCAGCGAGAGCTCGCAATCCGACTGCTCGGCCCGCTCCAAGGCCTCTTTCGCCAGCTCCACCCCCTCGACCAGCGAGTTGCCGGTCCCGATTCCCTGCGCCCTGAAGAACCCGAAGCACATCGCGCCGCCGATCAGGATCCGGTCGGCGACCTCGAGGAAGCGGTCGATCACCCCGACCTTGTCGGAGACCTTGGCGCCGCCGAGGATGACGACGAGCGGCCGCTGCGGTTGCTCGACGACCCTTTCCAGTTCGGTGACCTCGCGCTCCAGCAGCAGCCCCGCGTAGGCCGGCAGGTGGTCGGCGACGCCGGCGGTGCTGGCGTGGGCGCGGTGGGCGGCGCCGAAGGCGTCGTTGACGTAGACGCTGGCCAGCTGGGCCAAGCTTTCCGCCAGCTTCGGGTCGTTCTCCGTCTCCCCGGGCTCGAAGCGCACGTTCTCCAGCAGCAGCACGTCGCCGGGGCCGAGCGCGCCGCAGGTGACGTCGACATCGCCCTCGATCACCCCTGGGGCCAGCTTCACCTCGACCCCGAGCAGCTCGCCGAGGCGCCTCGCCACCGGCGCCATCGAGAGCGCCGGGTCGGGCTTCCCCTTCGGCCGGCCCAGGTGCGACATCAGGATCAGCGCCGCGCCGCGTTCGCGCAGCAGCTCGATCGTCGGCAGCGCCGCCCGGATGCGGGTGTCGTCGGCGACATGACGACCTACATCCTCCGCTTCGCGTCCGGGGGCGTGGTCCGCCAGGGGGACGTTGAAGTCAACCCTGACGAGGACGCGCCGGCCTCTGACCTCGGCGTCGCGGACGCTTGCCTTGTCGAATGCCATCGGCGGCCGCGCGCGCCTTTAGGCCAGGACCTTGCCGGCCAGCTCGACGCAGCGGTTGGAATAGCCCCACTCGTTGTCGTACCAGCTGACCGCCTTCACCAGCCTGCCGTCGCCGATCACCATCGTCTGCTGGGAGTCGAAGATCGACGAGTGCGGGTCGCCGACGATATCGGTGGAGACGATCGGGTCCTCGGTGTAGGAGAGGATCCCCTTCAGGTCGCCCTCCGCGGCAGCCTTGACGACCTCGTTGACCTGCTCGGGGTTGACCGCCTCCGGGGTGGTGAAGGTGAGGTCGACGACCGAGCCGGTCGGCACCGGCGCCCGCATCGCGAACCCGTTCAACTTGCCGTTCAGCTCCGGCAGCACCAGGCCTACGGCCTTGGCGGCGCCGGTCGTGGTCGGGATCAGGTTGAGCGCCGCGGCGCGCGCCCGCCGCAGGTCCTTGTGCGGCATGTCCTGCAGGCGCTGGTCGGCGGTGTAGGCGTGAATCGTCGTCATCAGGCCCTGCTCGATCCCGAAGGCGTCGTTGAGGACCTTCGCCAGCGGCGCCAGGCAGTTGGTGGTGCAGGAGGCGTTGGAGATGACGTGGTGGCTCTCCGGGTCGTAGGCGGAGTCGAAGTTGACGCCGAGGGCGACGGTGACGTCCGGCTCCTTGGCCGGGGCGGAGATGATCACCTTCTTGGCGCCCGCCTCGAGGTGCTTGGCGGCGTCGGCGCGGGCGGTGAAGAAGCCGGTCGACTCGATCACGACGTCGACGCCGAGCTCGCTCCACGGCAGCTGCGCCGGGTCGCGCTCGGAGAGCACCTCGACCTCGTCGCCGCCGGCGACGATGTTGTCGCCATCGACCTCCACGCCGCCGGGGAAACGGCCGAGGATCGAGTCGTACTTGAGCAGGTGGGCCATCGTGGCCGTGTCGACGAGGTCGTTGACGGCGACGAAGTCGATGTCAGCGTTCGCTGCCTTGGCGGCGCGGAAGACGTTGCGCCCGATGCGGCCGAAACCGTTGATGCCGACCTTCACAGCCATGAACTGATTCCTCCTGGATGTCGTGTGGGGAAGCCGATCCTAAGGACTCGGCGCTTCCGGCCCCGCGCTAGTCGGAACCGATCGTGATCTCGATCTCGTACCCGTCCGGGTCTTTGAGAAAGGCGGAGTAGGAACCCGACCCGTGCGAGCGCTGCTCACCCGGATCGGCGACGCTGACGCCGCCGGCTTTGACCCCGTTCTCCCAGGCCGCCTTGACCGCCACGATCCCCAGCGCCGAGAAGCTCAGCAGGCCGAAGCCGGGCGCCGGATCGTGCTTGCAGGAGACGAAGAAGACGGGCTTGGCGATGCCCCAGCCGATCGTCTGGTCCTGCTCGAAATGGCGTCGCCAGCCCAGCGGGGCCAGCATCGAGTCGTAGAAGGCGGCGCTGCGGTCGAGGTCGCCGACCTCCAGGAGGACGTGGTGGAGCATTGAGGATCGGAGGCTATAGGAGGGCAGGACCGGAACGGTCGCGGGTCGAACTGCATCAACTTTTCCATCCAGCAGATGGAAAAGTTGATGCAGTTCGGGAGTGGCTCAGCCGGAGCGCGGGGTCCAGCGGAAGAAGCGGATCGCCAGCAGCAGGCCCGCGATTCCCCAGAGGGCGACGATCGCGAGGTTGTCCCAGGAGACCGCCGGGCCGCCGGCGGGGACGTAGGCGTCGAAGAAGGCGTCGAAGAAGTGGCGGACCGGAAAGAGGTCGGCGAAGGCGATGACCCCATCAGGCAGCTGGTCTTCCGGGATGAAGACGCCGGAGAGGAAGTAGAGCGGCAGCAGCAGGGCGTTGACGATCGCGGCGGCGGCGTCCTGGGAAGGGATCAGCGCGGTGAGGGCGATGCCGAGGCAGCAGAAGCTGGCGGCGCCGACGACGAGGGCGACGAGGATCGCCGGCAGGCGCTCCCAGGGGAGGTCGACGCCGTAGAGGACGCCGCCGATCGCCGCCAGCAGGGCCAGCATCATCAGGGCGAGGACGATCGAGTTGCCGACCCGGCCGGCGATGAAGACCCAGGGCGGCATCGGGGTGCCGCGGCCGCGCTTGAGGCGGCCGTCTTCGCGGGCGATCACCAGGGTCATCGCCAGCGTCTGCATCGTCGCCGAGATGATCGCCAGCGAGATGATCGCCGGCACGTAGTAGGTGGTCGCCTCCACCCCGCCCCGCACGTCGACGGTTTCACCGTCGAAGACGACGGCGAGGATGAGGAAGACGATGACGGGGAACATCACCGTGAAGAAGACCGAGGCGGGATTGCGCCAAAAGGCCTTCTGGTCGTAGCGGAACTGGTGGCCGACGAGGGCGAGGCCGTTCACTTGGTCAGCTCCAGGTAGACGTCCTCCAGCGACGGGCGGGTCACTTCCAGGCCTTCGAGCCCTTCGCCCTTGGCGAGCGCCTCGGCGGTCAGCTCGTGCAGGGTCCGGACCGGGGTCGCCGTCCGCAGGACGACCTCGCGTCCCTGGGAGCGGTAGCGGATCGTCGTCTCACCCGCATCGCGGTCGCCGAGGTCCTCCGGGGTCCCCTGGGCGACGATCCGGCCGGCGGCGATGATCGTCACCCGGTCGGCGAGGCGCTGCGCCTCGTCCATGTAGTGGGTGGTGAGGAAGACGGTCTTGCCGAGGTCGCGGAGCCCGGCGATCACGTCCCAGGCCTGGCGGCGGGCGGAGGGGTCGAAGCCGGTCGTCGGCTCGTCGAGGAAGAGCAGCTCGGGATCGCCGACCAGGGCCATGCCGACGTCGAGGCGGCGCTGCTGTCCGCCGGAGAGACGGCTCGCCCGCTCATCGGCCTTCCCCTCCAGGCCGACCAGCGCGATCACCTCCTCGGTGGGACGCGGCGCCCGGAAGTAGCCGGCGTAGAGGTCGAGCGACTCGCGCACGGTCAGGTAGGGGTCGAGGCGCCCGCTCTGCAGGACGATCCCGATCCGCTCGCGCCACTCGCGCCCAGCCCGCTCGGGGTCCTCACCGAGCACCCTCACCTCTCCCCCGCCGCGGCGCCGGTAGCCCTCGAGGATCTCGACCGTCGTCGTCTTGCCCGCCCCGTTGGGGCCGAGGAAGGCGAAGACCTCGCCCCGATTGACCTCGAGGTCGATGCCGCGGACAGCTTCGGTAGCCCCATAGGACATCCGCAAACCGCTGATGGAGATGACAGCCTCAGCCAAGGAGGGGCGATTCTAGGGCGGGCCGGGGGAGTCTCGCCGGACCCTCCCCGCTGTTGTCCGCCGAGACTCCCCCGGCCCGCCCTTCAACCAAGCTCGACGTCGCGGTGCTTGACCCTCACGATCACGTCCTCGCGCGCAGCCAGGTCGCGGCGGATGCGGTCGGCGACGGTGATCGAGCGGTGGCGGCCGCCGGTGCAGCCGACGGCGATCGTCAGGTGGCTCTTGCCCTCGGCGACGTAGGCGGGGACGAGGAACTCGAGCAGCGGCAGGAGGCGGCCATAGAACTCGCCCGCCTGCGTCCCCTGCTCGACGTACTCGCGCACGTCCCCGTCGAGGCCCGTCTTCGGCCGCAGGTCGTCGACGTAGTGCGGGTTGGGGAGGAAGCGGACGTCGAGGGTGAGGTCGGCGTCGCGCGGCGGCCCGTTCTTGAAGCCGAAGGTGAGCAGGGTCAGCGCCAGCTTCCCGGTCTCCCCCTGGCCGAGCAGCTCTTCGCTGATCTGACGGCGCAGCTCGGCGCCGGCCAGGTCGCTGGTGTCGATCACCTTGTCGGCGCGCTCGCGCAGCGGTGCCAGCAGCTCGCGCTCGGCCCGGATTCCCTCGACGATCCGCCCTTCCGGCGCCAGCGGGTGGCGGCGGCGGGTCTCCTTGTAGCGGTCGAGCAGGGCCTCCTCGCCGGCCTCTAGGAAGAGGACCATCGGCTGTAGGCCTTCGGCCTCGAGGTCGTCGAGCACCTGCAGCAGGTCGGCGAAGTACTCGCCGCCGCGCACGTCAGAGACGACCGCCGCGCGCTCGACGCCGCTGCCCTCGTGACGGAACAGCTCCCCCAGCCCGGCGATCATCCGCGGCGGCAGGTTGTCGACGCAGAAGTAGCCGCCGTCCTCGAAGGCGGCGATCGCCTCCGACTTGCCGGCTCCGGAGTGACCGGTGATCACGACCAGCGTCACCTGTTTGGGGTGACAACCGTCCCCGTCAGTTCCGATCTCCATCTTCACCCGCTCCGCCATCCGCACCCTCAGTTGGTTCGGTTCAACTGCTCGTGTATCTCGCGGCCTACTTTGCCAGGCAGGCCGGGCACCGCCTCGAGCTCCTCGCGGGTGGCGGCAAGGAACCGCTCCGGCGTGCCGAAGTGTTGCAGCAGCGCCCGCTTGCGGGCCGGGCCGATTCCAGGCAGGTCATCGAGAACGGACCCTTCGAGCATGCCGCGGTCGCGGCGGCCGCGGTGGTGCTCGATCGCGAACCGGTGCGCCTCGTCGCGCACCCGCTGCAGCAGGCGCGAGGCCTCCGAGTCGGCGGCGAGGTCGAGCGGCTCGGAGCGGCCGGGGACGTAGACCTCCTCGAGGCGCTTGGCGAGGCTGACGACGGTGACGCCGCGCTCGGTGAACGGCAGCAGGGCCCGCACCCCAGCCGCCAGCTGGCCTTTGCCGCCGTCGATCAGGATCAGCGACGGGAGCGAGGCGAAACTGGCGTCGCGCTTGCGGTCGTGCGGCGAGAGGTCGACCTGCTCGAGGTAGCGCGCCATCCGCCGCGAGAGCACCTCCTCGATCGAGGCGAAGTCGTCGGGGCCGCCGTTGCCGGCCCCGACCTCGCGCAGGTCGCCGCGGACCTTGAAGCGGCGGTAGTCCGACTTCTTCGTCGCCCCGCCCTCGAAGACGACCATCGAGGCGACGGTGTGCTCGCCGCCGATCGTCGAGATGTCGAAGCCCTCGATCCGCACCGGCAGCTCCTCCATCCCCAGCGCCTGCGCCAGCGCCGCCAGGCTCTCGACCCGCCGCGAGCGCCGGTGCTCGCGCCGCAGCCGGTCCTGGTCCAGCGCCAGCTGGGCATTGCGCTCGGCCAGCTCGCGCAGCCGCCGTTTGTCGCCGCGCTCGGCGGCTCGAACCTCGACCGGGGCGCCGCGGCGCTCTGAGAGCGCCTCGGCCAGGACCTCGGCGCGGTCGCGCAGGTAGGAGCCGACGATGATCGTCCGCGGCATCGAGGGCGAGGCCGAGTAGTACTGGGAGATGAACTCCTCGGCGACCTCGGCCGGCTCGCGTTCGCCCTCGTTTTCCAGGTAGAAGCTCTGGCGCTCGGCGAGGATCCCGTCGCGAACCTGGAAGACCTGGGCGTTGGCGTCGGCGCCCTCGACAGCGACCCCGATCAGGTCCGCCGTCCCGATCGCGGCGCCGGCGACGCGCTGGCGCTCGAACAGCGAGCGGATCGCTTTCAGCCGGTCGCGGTGGACCGTCGCCCGCTCGAATTCCTGCGACGCGGCGGCGGACTTCATCTTCTCCTCCTCCTCGCGCTCGACCTGGCGGTAGCGGCCGGAGAGGAAGTCGACGATCGCCTCGATGTTTCGGCGGTACTCCTCCTTGCTGATGTACTCGACGCAGGGCGCCCCGCAGCGCTTGATGTAGTAGTCGAGGCAGGGGCTGCCGGAGCGGCGTCCCGGCTCCTTGCCCTCGCAGGTGCGGAACTGGAACAGCTTGCCAAGCAGGTCGAGCGTCTCCCGCACCCGCTTGGCGCTGGAGAAGGGCCCAAAGTAGGCGCGGCCGGCGCGGTGCTTCTCGCGGGTGAAGTAGACGCGCGGATAATCCTCGTCGAGGCTGACCGCGACGTAGGGGTAGGACTTGTCGTCGCGGAGGCGGATGTTGAAGCGCGGCCGGTGGCGCTTGATGAAGCTCTGCTCGGTCAGCAGCGCCTCGGCCTCGTTGGCGGTGACGAGGGTCTCGATGCGGTCGATCCGCGAGGTCAGGCGGGTGTCGCCGCCGGAGAAGTGCGAGGCGATGCGTTTGCGGATCGAGCGCGCCTTGCCGACGTAGAGCAGCTCGCCGTCGCGATCGTAGAAGAGATAGACACCGGGCTGGTCGGGCAGGGACTTGCGCTGCTGCGCGATCCGCTCGGCCCGGCTCAACGCCCTCGCGCCGCCGTCCTCCGCATCGTCTTTCCGCCTGCCTCTTGGCATCTGACTAAGGGTAGGCTGCTGGCCACTCGGCCAAACCGACGCCAAGAGACGCCAAGAGGGAGAGAGATGAGCAGCGAGACCGTCAACCCACCGCAACTCAACACGATCCGGATCGAGGTCGACGGCAAGATCGGCACCCTCACCCTCGACCGGCCGGACGCCTTCAACGCGATGAGCCCGGAGATGATCGGCGAGATGATCATCGCCTTCGGCTGGCTGGCCGATCAGGCGCCGCTGCGGGGGCTGATCGTGACCGGGGCCGGCAAAGCGTTCTGCGCCGGCGGCGACGTCACCTGGTTTCGCAAAGGGGTCGAGTCCGACGAGATCGACCTGCCCTCCGACGTTCGTCGCGGCGCCGAGGCGCTGCACCAGGCGATCATCGACCTGCGGCGGATCCCCTATCCGGTGATCGCCGCGATCAACGGGCCGGCGGCCGGGGCCGGGTTCTCGCTGGCGCTCGCCTGCGACATGCGCGTCTGCTCCAGCGCAGCCTTCTTCGCCCCCGCCTACGGGCGGATCGGCGCCTCGCCCGACGGCGGCATGACCTACTTCCTGCCGCGCGTCGTCGGCCCGAGCAAGGCGCTCGAACTGCTGCTCGAGGACCCGAACCTGAGCGCCGCCGACGCCAAGGTGCTGGGGCTGGTGCGGGAGGTGGTCGAGCCCGACGAGCTGATGACCAGCGCCCGGGCGCTGACCGACGAGCTGGCGAAGAAGGCGCCCCACTACGTGCGGATGGCGAAGAAGCTGATCGGCGTCAGCATCGAGAACTCGATCAACGACCACCTGCAGCTGGAGCGGCACGGGATCGCCGACTCGATGGCGACCGAGGACCTCCGCAACGGCGTCGAGACCTTCTTCAGCGGCGGCACCCCGGAGTTCCACGGGCGCTGAACCGGGTAGCGGCTCTTTACGTATCGCGACTAGATTTGACCGGACGAGTCCTCAGCGGGAAAGGATCGAAATGAAGAAGCTCATTGTCCTGTTCGCCCTGCTCCTCGCGGCCTTCGCGCTCGCCGCCTGCGGCGGCGGCTCTGACACCACCGGCGCCACCGGCGCGGCCGGCGCCGTCGAAGAAGCTGAAGAAGGAGCCGAAGAAGCCGGCGAAGCGGCGGAAGAAGGCGCCGAAGAAGTCGAAAAGGAAGCTGAAGGCGGCTCCGAAGGTTCAGCCGCGGCGGTTGACTTCGAAGCCGACCCCAGCGGGCAGCTCGCCTTCACCACCGACAAAGCCACCGCCAAGGCCGGCAAGGTCACCGTCAACTTCACCAACTCCTCCCCCATCCCCCACGACGTCGCGATCGAAGGCTCGGGCGGCGAAACCATCGCCAAGACCGAAACCCTCGCCGAAGGCTCCGATTCCACCACCGCCAACCTCAAACCGGGCACGTACACCTTCTACTGCTCCGTCCCGGGCCACCGCCAGGGCGGCATGGAAGGCACGCTGACGGTTAAGTAGCCGCAGGCACAGCGGTGGGAGTTTTGCCCGCCATAGGGCGAAAACTCCCACCGCTGCGGCTTCCAACGGCGCACGGCGACCAGCGCGACCCTGCAACTTCCCGCCGCCGCGCTGAAGAAAGAGGTCTAACTCACCGCCATCACCCGCGTCACCGAGTCGCCGACGAAGCAGGGCTTCTCGCCGCCGTCGATTTCGAGGGTGAAGCGGGTTATGACCTCGTACCAGTTGCCGCCCTTGTCCTCGACCGCGACGACCTCGGCCTTGGCGCGGATCTTGGAGTCGACGGGAACCGGGGCGGGGAAGCGGATCTTGTTCCAGCCGTAGTTGACGCCGAGGGCGAAGCCGGTGGACTCGATCAGCTCGCCGCGGAAGCCGTCGACGGTGGCGAGGGTGAGGTTGCCGTGGGCGATGGTGGTGCCGTAAGGGCTCTCGGTCTTCGCCCGCTCGGGGTCGACGTGGATCCACTGGTGGTCGCCGGAGAGCTCGGCGAAGGCGTCGATGTCCGCCTGGGTGATCGTGCGCCACTCGCTGGGGCCGACCTCCTGGCCGACCAGGGCCTTCATCCCCTCCACCCCTTGCATCTCTGCGGCTGGCATCGGCGCGCAGTCTATCTTGCGGTCTCGGCGTTCAGTCGGTCCAGAACTCGGGGTTGAGCGAGCCGTCGCCGTCGCGGCGGGGGCCGAAGACGAGCACCTCCAGACCGTCGTCGCCGGCTTCGAAAGCGCGGGTCACCTCCGGGGAGACCCTGATCGCATCGAGCGTCTCCACCTCGATGATCTCGTCGTCGAGTTTGAACAAGCCGCCGCCGCGGACGATCACGTAAACCTCCTCGGCATCTTCGTGGCTGTGGCCGAAGGGCTGGCGCTTGTTCGGCTTCAGGCGGTGGAAGCTGAAGCCGGTCTCGTCGGCGTCGAGGTCATCCTTGGCGAAGCGGGCCTCCATCGCGTCGCCGTGGCCGAAGTCGGCCGCCGAGTCCTTGACCTCGGTCAGCTTCTTGTGGGTGAAGGGGTTGCGCATCGGGGTCCTTTCGTCGCAGTCCTCAGGGCCAGGCTACCCGCGCGCAGCAGCCTTGACGCGTGGCCCGGTCCAGTCAGTTGCGGTCCTCTCCAGGCGCCGAGATGGAGATCGGTGAGCTGCACCATGAGGGTGGGCTTCTTCATGCTCACGCTGGGATCGGAACGGAGATCACCTCTAAACCGTCGATTCCTTCGAAGTCGTGGGCGTTGCAGGTATAGACAGGCAAGCCGTTCGCCAGCGCAATGGCCGCGATCATTGCGTCCTTCTGACGAGACTTGATCTTCCGTCCTGCCTGACGCAAAGAAGCAGCGACGCCTCCGAACGCCCTCGCGGCATCGACATCGAACGGGAGAGGATTGAAGCTTGCCTCTACCTGCTGAAGATGCGCCAGTCGATTGGCACGCTCGACGTCGCTCTTGACAAGCAGTGGTCCGACGCTGAGCTCCGCCAACGTGATCGTGGTTACCACCGACACCACCGGGAGCAACCCAACCTCCTGGAGACGATTGAAAAGGATCAGCGTCGAGGTATCCAAGATTCCTCGCTGGTGCCTGACCTGGGGCGTAGTCACAACAGCTCCCCCATCACCTCATCCACGTCGGCCCGGAATTGCTCGTAATCGATGGGCGGCAAGTGACGCCACTGCTCGAGAAGAACCTCGGTAGTTAGCTCCTGACGCAGTGGACTCAGTTCGGCAACCGGCTTGCCATTACGGGTAATCGTGATCCGCTCGCCGCTTGCGGCCCTATCCACTATCTCTCCACCTTGATTTCTCAGTTCTCTGATGCTCACGTTGCTCATTCCTCCAATGTATCACGCGTGATACGTCATTTATCCCTTATTCGATAAGGCGAACTTCGAGGGTGGGCATCGCGATCGCGCCGGCGCTGCCGATCGAGGCGAGGATGCGGGTGACGTAGGCCTGGGTCTCGGGATAGGGCGGGATGCAGTGGCAGGCTTCGACCGGGGCGGGACCGGCGTTGTAAGCGGCGAGGGCAAGCGCGGGGGAGCCGAACTGGCGCAGGAGGTCGGACATCAGGTGGGCCTCGGCGTCGATCGCGGCGACGGGATCGTAGGGGTTGGTGAGGCCATAGGCGGCGGCCGTGGACGGCATGAACTGCGCGATGCCCTGGGCGCCGGCAGGCGAGCCGGCGTTGGGATCGAAGCCGGACTCGGCCATCAGTTGCCCCGCCATCAGCGCCGGTGACACGTGCCAGCGGGCGGCCGAGTGGAGGATCGGTTGGCGGTACCGCGCTGGGACGAAGGCGGGGAGGCTGGTCGAGCTCGCCGAGATGGCGACCCCTCCCCCGCCCGCGGACACGGCTTCTCCATCTGGCGAGCAGGGTGCCGGGCCACTCTCCAGACCCCAGTGCCACGGCTCCCACTGGTAGCGCAATTGGAAGCCGAAGCGGCTGGCGTTGGCGGCGAGCCAGCCGTAGGCGGAAGCGGGTCCGAGGTCGAGCTCGGTCGCGCAGCGGTGCAGCGAGTGGCCGGGCGGGGCGACCCAGGTGGGGTCAGGATGGGCGGCGAAGAGCTGCGCCTGCTCGGCATCGGAGCGGAAACCGGAGACGACCGTGAGCACGACACCCTCGGCGCGGGCGGCCGCGACCATTCGGTCGTACGCGGCAGCCACGTCCGGTCGCATCCCCTCCCCGTCGCGATAGACCAGCGGGCCGCCGTAGCCGCCCCCGGTCGCCATCGCGGTGTTGTCCGCCGAGGCGACGCTGTAAGGCGCGGCGGCTTCGGCGACGGCCGAGGCTTCCACCCGGTGGCTGCCGCTTCCCTGCAGGCGAGCGACGATCGTCGCCTTGGCGCGAACCGGCGCGAACGAAGCGGCGTCCGGGAAGCGGAGCAGGACTCGCTGTGGGTCGACCTCGTTCGCCCGGGCAGCCTCGAGACCCGCCCTCCGTGCCCGCGCCAGGTAAAGGGACTTGCCGATTTGCTCGGGGTTCGGCCGCCCGTCGGAGAGCCGCGGTGGCGCCAGCAGCCGCGGCAGGTCGTCGCGCATCGAGCGCACGGTCGAGATCGCGACCAGGTCGGCGGCCCGCTGCACCCGGCCCTTGCCGGTGACGGCTCCAGCGATCGCCACCAGCGCCAGCGCCGCCGCGATCAAGGCCAGCGAACCGCCAAGGGCGAGGATCAGGGTCTGCCCCGACTCCTCGCGGATCCGCCTCATCCCACCGGCCCGAAGAGGCGTTGCACCAGCCGCTCCGGCAGCCCACCGGGAGAGCCCGCCGGGAGGACGCCGAACAGCGCCCGGCGCTCGGCGACCCAGTTGAGGCGGCGCTTGACGACGCCGATGGCGAGCTTCCGACTGAGCAGGTCCCGCGCAACAAGCGCCACCAGGGAACGATCGCTCCGCAGATCCGCGCGCAGCAGGACGCCCGACGGCCGCAGGGTCGAGGAGGCGAGGGCCGGCTGCAGCAACCGCGGCGGGACGTGCAACACGGTCAGCGCGCCGCGCGCGACCGTCGCCGCGGCCGCGGCGGCCTCCAGTCCCTCGGCCTCGGCCGGAACCGCCAGGTGGCAGACCTGACCGCGAGCAGCGGCCCCGTGGTCGGGCAGGTGCGCGACCAGGCGCTGCTCCAACTTCTGGGCGGCCGCCGAGGCGATCAGCGTCGGCCTGGGTGCCCTGCCGCCGACGTCGACCAGAAGCGTGGCGAGGTCCACGTCGGCGCGGGCGCAGGCGAGCGCCGCGGCGGCGGCACGGGAGCCTTCGGCCTCGCCGACCGCGCTCACCACGAGGGTTCTTCCCTGGCTCAGCGGGTTGACGAAGCTCAGGGTCTTCTCCGGTGGCTCGCGCTCGAGCCGCGCCGGTCGCGGGGGGCTGAGAAGGCTCATCGTGCCGGCCTCGCCGCGGCGCTGCTGCTGACGCTAAGCCGCTCGGCGATCGCCTCGATCGGCGAGGGCGGGCGCAGGCGCACTGAGACCTCGCCTCCCTCGACCGCCACCGCGACGTCGTCCTCGGCCCAACCCGGCAGCGCCTCGCGGGCCGCCTCGGCAGCCGAACCGCCCGAAGCGAGGGCCAGCGCTCCCGCCTCGGCCGCTCCGTCGGCAAGCGTCATCGCGTACCCCGCGACCAGAAGCTGGAGCGCCACCAGGGCCGCCAGCAGCAGCGCCGGCAGCGCCGCGACCAGCTCCACCGTCGCCTGCCCACGCTCAGCCATCGTCCGGCTCCAGGGCGCTTTGCGCCTCCAGCCGCAGCTGCGGCAGCGAGGGGACCAGGAGCGGCACATCGACCTGCACCCCGACTCCCCCATCGTCCCGCACCGTCGCCCCCACACGCATCGACGGCGGGAGCGTCGAGCGGGCCGCGTCGGAGGCGTCCCCGCCGACCAGCGCCGCTCGCGCTCCCGCCCGCGCGGCCACGCCCGCCGACCAGAGCGCCTGGCCGGCCAGCGCGATCTGCGCGGCCACCAGGACCGCCAGCAGCAGGAAGGGGACCGCCGCGACCAGCTCGACCGATGCGGTCCCCTCCTCCCCGTGCGCTGCTTCCCCGGCTCCTGGCGACATGGCCCAACCGTGCCGAGACAGAGCGCACCCGTGGTGCGCAGATCGCAAATTTTTCGGCTCGACTTACGAACGCACTCGTAAACTGAGGACATGCGAGCCGCCCGCAACGCCGGGATCATCATGCTGCTGGCCCTGCCGGTCGCCTTCCTCCCCCACGGCGACAACTTCGCCGAAGCGCTGCTGACCGCGCTGACGATGGCCCTCCTCGCCGGGATCACCTGGATGCTCTACACCTTCAGCCGCGAAAACCAGCTGACCCTGGCCACCCTCAGCGACGGCCGCCGCGCGATCCTCTACGGCGCCTTCGGCCTGATCGCCCTGCTGATCGCCGGCAGCGACAGGATGACCGCCAGCGGCGGCGGCACCCTGTTCTGGATCGTCCTGCTCGCCGTCGCGGTGGCCGGGATCTGGCGCGTCTGGATGGACGCGAACACTCTCAGCTGACCCCTACTTGTGGGTCATCACGATGATGCCGGTGACGACCGCGCCAGCCACGCACAGCAGCGCCGCCGCGGCGACCGCCGCCGCGGCGGCCGCGGCAACCGGCCGCTCGCCGCGGCTCAGCTCGGTGAACTGGCCCGCGCCCCAGATCCCCAGCGAGAAGAAGAAGGTGACGCCGACGCCGGCGATCACCGAGGCCGCGATCGTCTGCAGGAGTTCGTCGGTGTGGACGATCGTCGCGATCACGCGCCGGCCGCCTCTACGGGTGCGCCGCGCTGGGCCCGCCGGGTGAAGGCGGCGGCGACCAGCGAGAGCGCCATCAGCGTGACCAGGACCGGTCCCAGCGCCCCGGTCCCGAAGATCCGCGTGACGCCGTAGGTGAGGGCGCCGATCGCGGCCGCGGCGGGCAGGGTCAGCAGCCAGGCGACGAAGATGTTGCCCGCGACCCCCCAGCGCACCGCCGAGAGCCGTTTGGCCGCGCCCGATCCCATCACGCCGCCGTTGATCACGTGCGTGGTCGAGAGCGGAAAGCCGAAGTGAGTCGAGGCGAGGATCACCGCCGCGCCCGCGCCCTGGGCCGAGAACCCCTGCGCCGCGTCCATCTTGATGATCCGCGTGCCGGTCGTCTTGATGATCCGCCAGCCGCCGCTGTAGGTGCCGAGGGCGATCGCCGTCGCCGCCGAGGCGATCACCCAGAAGGGCGGGTCGGATTCGGCGGCGAGGGTGCCGTTGGCGATCAGGGCGAGGGTGATGATGCCCATCGTCTTCTGGGCGTCGTTGGTGCCATGGGCCAGCGCCAGCAGCCCACCGGAGACGATCTGCCCGTACCGATAGCCGCGGGAGACGATCCCGGGTCGCTGCTTCCCCACCACCCGGTAGGAGATCCCGATCGCGATGCCGGCGACGAGGAAGGCGAGGATAGGGGCGACCACGGCGGGGATCAGAACCTTGCCGATCACCCCATCGGCGATCACCGCGTCGAAGCCGACCGCGGCGACGGCAGAGCCGACGACGCCGCCGATCAGCGCGTGCGAGGAGCTCGACGGCAGGCCGAAGTACCAGGTGATCAGGTTCCAGGCGATCGCCCCGATCAGGCCCGCGAAGACGATCGTCGGCGTGATCACTTCGGCGTCGACGACGTCCTTGGCGACGGTGGCGGCGACGCTGATCGAGATGAAGGCGCCGACGAAGTTGAGCAGCGCCGCGAACCCGATCGCGACCTGCGGCCGCGCTGCCCCGGTCGAGATCGAAGTGGCGACGACGTTGGCGGTGTCGTGGAAGCCGTTGGTGAAGTCGAACGCCAGCGCGGTGCCGATGACGAGGACGAGGATGATGTCGCTGTCCACGAGCCTCAGCTGTTCTTGATCACGATGCCCTCGAGGATTTGGGCCGCCGTCTCGGTTGCGTCGATCGCCTCCTCGAGCACAGCGAACATGTCCTTCCAGCGGATCACGACCATCGGGTCGATCCCGTTGGAGAAGAGCGAGGCGACCGCGTCGCGGGAGATCCGGTCGCCGTCGTTCTCGAGCCGGTGGATCTCGATCCAGTACTTGTCGAGGTCTTTGAACGAGGGCAGGTTCTCCAGCCCCATCGCCAGCTGCTCGCAGGAGGCAACGAGGACTTTGGTCAGCGCCTGCGCCTGCTCCATCGGCGCCTCGATCTTGTAGAGGCCGAGGTAGTCGGCGGCCTCCTCGGTGAAGTCGACGATGTCGTCCATCTGGGTCGCGAGGCCGTAGATATCCTCGCGGTCGATCGGGGTGACGAAGGTCGAGTTGAGCCGTTTGATGATCTCGTGGGTGATCTGGTCACCCTCCTGCTCGGCGAGGAGGATCTCGCGCGAAAGCCCCTCGCTCTCCGGCCAGGTGTGCATCATCTCGTCGAGCAGCTTCGCCGCCCGCACGGAGTTCTGACCCGCCTGGATGAAGAGGTCGAAGAAGGTCCTGTCGCGAGGGAGGAGCGAAAAGCGCGCCACTCCCTCGCATCCTAATCACGTGACAGGCGTACGCGGCTGCTCGGGGGGCGGGGCGGCGAGGTGCTCCGCGGCACGTGCGGAATGCCGCGCCATCAACTCCTCCTGGGCGTTGCGAGCTTCCCCGTCCGGCTGTCGGCGCGACCACTCGCCTTCGGAGTCCAGCTCCCAGGAGAAGGAGTTGTCGGCGAGCGAACGCTCGAGCACGTCCATCAGCTCCGCCTTCAGGGCCGCGTCCTCGACCGGCGCCGCCAGCTCGACGCGGCTGTCGAGGTTGCGCGGCATCAGGTCGGCCGAGCCCATCAGCACCCGCGTCTCCTCGCCGCGGCGGAAGGCGTAGATCCGCGAGTGCTCGAGGAAGCGGCCGACGATCGAGCGCACGGTGATGCCCTCGGAGACGCCCTCGACTCCCGGTCGCAGGCAGCAGATCCCGCGCACGTTGATGTCGATCCGGACGCCCGTCTGCGAAGCCTCGTACAGGGCCTGGATACAGCGGGCGTCGACGAGCGCGTTCATCTTCAGCGCAATCCGAGCCTCTTCCCCGGCCTGGTGGGCGGCAGCGGTGCGCTCGATCTCGTCGATGATCTGATCGCGCATAGTCGTCGGCGAGACCAGCACCTTGCGGTACTCGGCGGGCCGGCCGTAGCCGGTGAGGAAGTTGAACATCTCCGCGACGTCGGCGCCGACGTCGGGGTCCGCGGTGAAGAGGCCGAGATCGGTGTAGAGGTGCGCCGTCGTCGGGTTGTAGTTGCCGGTGCCGACGTGGACGTACTCGCGAACCTGCTCGCCCTCGCGGCGGGCGACGAGGATCGCCTTCACGTGCGTCTTCAGCCCGGGGATGCCGTAGACGACGTGGACGCCGGCCTCCTCCAGCGACTTCGCCCAGTGGATGTTCGCCTCCTCGTCGAAGCGCGCTTTCAGCTCGACCATGCAGACCGCCTGCTTGCCGCGTTCGGAAGCGCGGATCAGCGACGGCACCAGCGGCGAGTCGTCGCTGGTCCGGTACACCGTCTGCTTGATCGCCAGCACGTCGGGGTCGGCGACCGCCTGGGCGACGAAGCGCTCGACCGAGTTGGAGAAGGAGTCGTAGGGATGGTGGACGAGCACGTCGCGCTGGCGGATCTCGGCGAACATGTCGACCGCGTCGTCGTCCTCCCCCTGCAGGCGCGGCTGGGTGACGGGCGTCCAGGGCGGCCAGCGCAGCTCGGCGTGGCCGGGGACGTCGGCGATCGCGTCGAGGTCGGCGAGGTCGAGAAGGCCCTCGATGTCGTAGACCTCCCGGTCTTCCAGCCGCAGCGCCTCGACCAGCTGCGCGCGCAGTTTCGGGTTCATCCCCGAGGCGACCTCGAGCCGCACCACCTCGCCGAAACGGCGGCGCCGGATCTCGTCCTGGACCGCCTGCAGGAGGTCGTCTGCCTCGTCGGAGACGGTGAAGTCGGCGTCGCGGGTGACCCGGAAGTAGCCGTGCTCGATCACCTCGATCCCCGGGAAGAGGGCGTCGAGGTTGGCGGCGATGATCTCCTCCAGCGGGACGAAGGCGAGGCCGCCGTCGCCGAGCGGGAGGAAGCGGCCGAGCAGCTCCTTCGGGACCTTGACCCGGGCGATGATCTCGTTGCCGCTCTCGGCGTCCCGCAGGAGGACGCCGAGGCTGAGCGAGAGGTTGGAGATGTAGGGGAAGGGCCGGCCGAGGCCGACCACCAGCGGGGTCAGGGCCGGGAAGACCTGATGCTTGAAGCGGGCGTCGATCTCCCGCCGCTCCTCCGCGCTCGCCGTCTCCAGCGTGACGATGCGGATCCCCCGCTCCTCCAGAGCTGGCCGCAGGTCGCCGCCGAAGCATCCGCAGAGGCGGTCGTCGAGCTCCAGCACCCGCCGCTGGATCGCGTCGATCTGTTCGGTCGGGGTGAGGCCGTCGGGGCCGCGGGCTTCGATCCCGGCGTCGAGCTGGTCGAAGAGGCCAGCGACCCGGACCATGAAGAACTCGTCGAGGTTGCTGGCGTAGATGGCGCAGAAGCGGACCCGCTCCAGCAGCGGCACCTCCGGGTCCTCAGCCAGCTCGAGCACCCGCTGGTTGAAGTCGAGCCAGGAGAGCTCGCGGTTGAAATAGAGGGCGGGATCGTCGATCGACCCATCGTACTGCGGGGCTCCCGGCTGGTCGCCTGGCTCAGGCGGCACGGGCGAGGGTCTGCGGGCGCGCCGCCGCGGGCGCGTCGAGGGCGCGGCGGTAGCCGGCGGCGAGCTGTCCCAGCGAGCGCTCCCAAGAGCGCTCGCGGGCTGCGCGGGCGGCGGCGTCGCCGAGCTGACGGCGCATCCCGGGGGCGGAGGCGAGCCGCAGCAGCGCGCCGGCGAGGTGGTCGGGATCCGGGAGGCAGAGGAGGCCGGTGTGGCGGTTCTCGATCAGCGCCGCCGGCCCACCCTCGGCGACGGCGACGATCGGGAGGCCGCTGGCCGCCGCCTCGAGGATGACCTGGCCGTAGGTGTCGGTGCTGCTGCAGAAGAGGAAGGCGTCGGCGCTGGCGTAGGCGCGCGGCAGCTCCTCGCCGGAGAGCCAGCCGAGGAAGGTGGCGCGGTCGCCGAGACGCTCGCGCAGCTCCCCTTCCTCGGGGCCGCCGCCGGCGAGCAGCAGGTGCAGCCGCGGGTCGGCGCAGTGGGCACGGAGAAAGGTCTCGGCCAGCAGGTCGACTCCCTTCTCACGGGTGAGGCGACCGGCGTAAAGGACCTTGATCTCGCCGGGGAAGGCGCCGCGGTCGGCCTTGCCGGGGTCGAAGCGCTCGATGTCCACCCCGCGCTCCCAGCGACCGATCCGGGTCGGGTCGGCTCCGAGGGCGATCACCGACGAGTCGGCGGAGGGGCTCGGGGAGAGGACCGCGGACGGCGCCGAGTAGAAGGCGCCGAGGCCGCCTCGGGTCAGCGCCTCCAGGGCGCCGTCCTCGCTGCGCATGCCGACGTAGGTGGCGATCTCGGTGTGATAGCTGGCGAGCAGCGGCACCCCGGTGATCCGGCTGATCAGGGCGGCGGCGATCCCCGCCGGCCCGGGGGCGGTGACGTGGACGAGGTCGTAGGAGCCCTCGGCGAGGGTCTCGACCAGGTCCGGGAGGCCGGGGACGCCGAGGCTCATCCCCTCGTAGAAGGGGATCTGCAGCTCGGCTGCGGCGGGGAGGCGACGGTCGACGCCGGGGTCGGTGCCGACGATGTCGACCTCGAACCCGGGCACCCCGCGCTCGCGGATCTGTTCGATCGTGTGGGTGACGCCGTGCATCGAGCCGATCCCGTCGGCGATCACCGCCACCCGCTTGCGCTCGCCCCGGCGGTCGCGCAGCTTCGCTTTCTCGGCGCCGAGGAAGGCGGTCGCGGGCGCGTAGGGGACGGCGGGGACGAGCGCCTCGAAGAGACCCTTGATCGCGCCGGGAAAATTCTTATTGGTCACCGCTGCGGTCCCGCCGTCGACCGCGGCGCGCAGGCGCCGGTCGTGGATGCGGCGGGCGCGGCGGTAGAGGTCGGCGTGTGAGAAGCCGTCGGCCTGCAGGTGGGCGATCAGGTCGCCCCCGCGAAGGTCCAATCCCATCCCGACGAGCCAGGCCTCGAGCAGCGCCCGCGCGTCCTCCGGCCCCACGTCAGCCGCAATCTTCCCTTCCCGGGCAGCCCCCTCACGAATCACCCTCTCCGCCATCTTCAGCACCGCGGCCGGATCCGGACCAGCTGCGCCGGCCTGGACGGGCGGGAGCCCCTCCCCGGACCCTCCCCGCTGTTGTCCGGGGAGGGACCCCCGCCCATCCCCCAACGCAAGAGCCCTAGTCGCCAGCGCCATCGCGGCATGCGCCCACTTCGCGGCGCTGCCCTGTTCCCCACCCGCTTCGACATCACCGCGCTGCAGGTGGGCGAGAAACTCTTCCGGCGTCGCGGCCGCGGGCGCCTCGGTGAAGGTGCGGCCGATGTCGACGCCGGCATGGTCGTCGGAGCCGCCGATCCCAGTGCCGCCGTGCGTCTCGACGTAGATCGCGGCGGGCATGTTCAGCTCGGCGGCCCGAGAGCCGTTGCGGACCTCCCAGATCGGGAAGAGCTCCGCCAGTCGCCGCCGGTGGCGCCGGGTCAGCGGCGCGGCGACGTTGAAGAAGGGATGCGCCAGAGCGCTGGCGATCCCCTGCTCGTGAAGGTATGCGGCGCAGGCTTCGACGTCGCCGGAGTGTGCCTGCAGCCACTCGTGGTCTCCTGGAGTGATCCCGTAACAGAGGACGTGCACCGCCTGGGGCTCGCCGGCGAAGCGGGCGGTCAGCTCCTCGGAGACGAAGCAGTCGGGACGATCGGCCAGCTCGAGGCAGCCGTCGATCGTGTCGTGGTCGGTGATCGTGACGAAATCCATCCCCCGCCGTTTGGCCAGCTCGTAGACCTCCTGCGGAGGCGTCGCGCACTCGGGCAGCCCCAGCGAACGCTGCACGCCCAGCTTCGAGAAGTGCGATGCCGTCGAGTGGCAATGCATGTCAACACGGGAAGTCATCGGTGCTCTCCCTATCTCGGTTCGTCTTTTCGCCCACAGGGTTCGGCACAGACAGACGAGAGATGTGAAAAGGCGGATAACGCGGACTTTTTCCCTGACGCTCCCTTGATGAGGGGGAGAGTCCGAGGGCGCCGGAACTTCGCTAGGCATGACAGGGCGCCACACCCGCATCCTGATCCGGGTTCTCATCGGCATTGCTTTGTGCAGCGCACTCGGTGCCTGTGCGGCAGTACCAGTCCCAGAGGACCTGCCGGCCGTCTCCTTGCAACAAGCAGGCCTCTATCGACTGGAGATCGCTCTCTTCGTCTTCTATAGCGCCCTCCTGCTGATAACCCCCGCATTCGCGGGCTTGATTCGAGGGCACCTGCCGATCGAGGTCTCAGCTCGTGGCGCGAAGTTCGCCGAGGAAGCTGATCAGTCAGCAGAGCTAACCCGAGCAACCATCGAGGAACTCGAAGTGATCATCGCCAGTCTTGCCGATGGACTCGGAAATGCAAATCTCGAAATCAAACAGCTGAGGAAAGCGGCCAGAGACAATAAGCAGCCACCGGTAAATTCGATCTAATGACCGAGCAGCAACAAAGAGATCTCGCCGAGCGTCTTGCTGACGTTTCAAGCGTTTTTGACTTTGAGACCGCGCTTCGACTGGTTCAGTTCAACCCGGCGGAAGCTGAAAGCTTGATTCGTCTCAGAAGGGAAGGCGAAAGACGGCAAGCGGTACTGGCTCAAGCCCATGAGCGATTGCGGGCAGCCGCCCGCGAATTTCGCTAAGCAGCGGCGCGAGCCGGCGAAATGCTGAGCTGTCGAGCAGGAGCACGCCGGCTGGGAAGGATGCCTATCCGGGACCGGTCCGTTAGGAGCAGTCGAACTTCTGCACGCGATCGTTGCCCGTGTCGGCGACCCAGATCTTGGTACCGACGACGGTGAGGCCTCGTGGTCCCGAAAACTGGCCTTCACCAGCGCCTCCGGAACCAAACTGACTCAGGTAGGTCCCTTCGGAGTTGAAGCTCTGAATGCGGTTGTTGCCTGTATCTGCAACCCAGATTTCTCCTTCGGGGCCGGCGCTGATCCCGCTGGTCAGCTCGAACTGACCGTTGCCAGTTCCTGTGGAACCGACTTTACGGATGAAGGTGCCTGCAGAGGTGAACTCCTGATAGCGGTTGTTGAGGGTATCGGCGACGAGGACGTTGCCTTCAGCGCCGATCGCGATGGCTTCAGGCCATTTGAATTCTCCGTTCCCCGTGCCATCTTTGCCGAACTGGCTCAGATATTCCCCTTTGGAGTTAAACTTCTGGACGCGGTTCTTCCCGAAGCCAACGGCTTCCCCAAAGAATGCTCTCTCCGTAACCCAGATGTTGCCAGAGCCATCGATTGCCAAGTCGATCGCTTCCCTGAACTGTCCGTTCCCTTCTCCAGAGGACCCAAATTCGAGCAGGACTTCGCCGTTGGGTTTGTACTTGCGGACCTTCGTGGTGCCCACCACCCAGATGTTGTCTTCGGAGTCGACCACGATCCCTGTCGGCCCAATTTTTGCACCGGCCAGGTTCAGGGTGAAGTTGAAGGCAAACTGGCTGACAAATTCCCCGCTGGAATTGAACTTCTGCACGCGGTAATTGGCGGTGTCAGCAACCCAGATGTTGCCTTCTGAATCAACCGCCACGTCCTGTGGGGCGTCGAGATGACCGCGCTCGATACCGACTTGGAGAAGAAATTCGCCGCTGGTGTTGAGTTTCTGAACTCGGTCGTTGCCGGTGTCGGCGACCCATACATTTCCGCCGGAGACCACAAGGCCGCGAGGTTCGATGAACTTAGCCCCGATCCCACCGAAGGTACCGAACTGGCTCAGGTAGCCGCCTTTGGCGTTGAGGTGCTGGATGCGGTTGTTGCCGGTGTCGGCAACCCAGACAGTGTTTTCGGAGTCGACCGCGATACCTCTGGGAGCTTCGAATTGTCCGTTGCCGGTCCCTTTCGAGCCAACTTTGCGGACGTATTCAGTTGCCGAGTTGAATTCCTGGTAGCGATTGTTGCCGGTGTCGGCGACGAGGATGTTGTTTTCGGGATCGATGGCGATGGATTCAGGAGCTTTGAATTCGGCATTACCCGTCCCTTCTTTGCCGAATTGGCTCAGATATTCCCCTTTGGAGTTGAACTTCTGGACGCGAACTGCGGCGCCGCCTTCGCCGCTGTCGACCACCCAGACGTTCCCGGAGCTGTCGATCGCGAGGTCGCGGGCGTTTTTGAACTGGCCGTTGCCGGTGCCTTCGCTGCCGAATTCGAGCAGGACTTCGCCGTTGGTTTTGTACTTGCGGATCTTCGTATCGACGACGACCCAGATGTTCCCGCCCGAGTCGATGGCGATTCCGGTCAGGGAGTTGCCACCCACGGGTTCGACGGTGAACTGGCTGACGTATTCGCCGCTGCCATTGAACTTCCGCACCCGGTTGTTGCCGGTGTCGGCGACCCAGGCGTTTCCTCCAGAGTCAAGTGCCACGTCGCGAGGAGCCGTGAGGTGATCTGACCCGCCGCCGAATTCAAGTTCGAAGGTGCTCGTGCAGGCGAGGGCATGAGCCGAGCTGCCAGCGAAAGCCGCGATTGAGACCACAGCGGCGAACGCGTACCGGAGCGTCGACCGGCGTGTCATCGCTTCCCTGCTTCGACCAGTGCCATGGGCAACGACGGTATGCGACCACCCCAGTCGGCGACACCCTAAAACTAGGAACTTATTTGAACAGTCAGGTTTGTTAAACGTATCGCTAAGCCGTGACCCGCTCCGGCGAGCCGTTGAGGCTGCCGTTCAGCAGGTCGAGGATGACGCCCTCGCGGAGGCCGCCCTTGCCGATCTGGAGGGGCTGGCCGAGGAGGTCGGAGAGCTTCTCGAGGAGGAGGACGCCGGTGGGGAGGATGCGGACACGGGTGGGGTCGAGCTCGAAGCGGCGGGCGACGTCGGTGGCGGGGTCGCTGGAGAGGACGCGGATCCCGCGCTCGAGGGTCTCGTACTCGAGCACGGCGCCGACGAGGCGGCGCAGCGAGGTGGCGGAGCCGCCGACGGCGACGGCCTGGGCCGGGCGCTCGATCTCCACCTCCTCGAAGATGTCGTCGATGCGGTCGCGGGTGCGGCGGATCTCGGCCGCCGAGGGGGGGTCCGAGGAGATCAGCTCGTCGGCGAGGTTGCCGGAGCCGACCGGCCAGGAGCGGACGCTCTGAACGCCGTCGGCGACGGTGCCGAGGATCACCTCGGTCGAGCCGCCGCCGATGTCGACGACGCCGATCAATCCCTCGACGGGGTGGCCAAGCGTCTTCGTCGCGCCGATGAAGGAAAGGCGACCCTCCTCCTCCTCAGGCAGGACCTCGATCGGGACGCCGGCCGCGGCCCCGACCGCCTCCGCAACCTCCCCGCAGTTGCGCGCCTCGCGCACGGCGGCGGTGGCGACGGCGCGAATCTCCTCCGCCCCCAGCTCGCGTGCCAGCCGCACCTGGGTGCCGACGACCTCGGCCACTTCCTCGACTTTCTCCGCCGAGATTCGCCCCTTGCCGTCAACCGCCTTCCCGATCCGCGTATACGCCCGCTGCTCCATCACCTTCTTCAACTGCCCATCCACAGGCTCCGCGACCAGCAGTCGAGTGGTGTTGGACCCAATATCTATCGCCGCACAGAGAGTCATAGCCGCACCCCCGCATGTTCCCAGGACCACCGGACCTGACACGCGAGCAGGTCCGGGTAGGGGTCCGAGCGGCTTGTACTTTTTTGCCGAAGCAAATCTCGGACGGCCCAAGCCGATCCTCAAAAAAGTTGAGCGAGGGCCCCTACCCGGGCCTGCTCGCTACGACGGATGCGAAGCGTCCTCGAACTCCCGGAACAGCCCCGTGACCACGAAGGCGACCTGCTCGCCGATGTCCACCGCGTTGTCCCCCACCCGCTCGATAGCCCGCGCCGCCAGCAGCATCGTCATCGCCCACTCGCGCTTGTCGGCGTCGTCGCCGATCTCCAGCGCCAGGTGGAAGCACTCGCGGTTGAGGTTGTCGACGACGTCGTCGCGGCGCACCAGATCCCGCGCCATCTCCACGTCGCGCTCTTCGAAGGCGCGCTTGGCCTGGACGATCAGCGTCTTCGTTTGGCCGCCCATCGCCAGGATCAGCTTCACCATCTCCGGGTCGGCCGGCGCCTCGTTTCCCGAGAGCGGGATCAGCTTGCAGACGTTGACGCACTGGTCGCCCATTCGCTCGATGCTCTTCAGCACGTGCAGCAGCGAGGAGATCAGCCTCAGGTCGGTCGCGACCGGCGACTGCGTCGCCAGCAGCGTGATCAGGCTCTGGTGCACCTCGAGGTAGCGGCCGTCGATGCGGTCGTCGTCGTTGATCACGACCTGCGCCAGCTCGACGTCCTGGTGCTCGACCGCTTCCATCGTGCGCGTCAAGGCGGCGTTGACCAGGTCGAGCCCCCCCAGAGCGCTGGCCTCGAGGTTCTCCAGTTCCCCTTGGTAATGCACGCGGACGCTCTCGGGCATCAGCCCACTTTCCCGGAGACGTAGTCCTCGGTGCGCTTGTCGGCGGGGTTGGTGAAGATCTTCTCGGTCACGTCGTACTCGACGAGGCGGCCCCAGCGATTGTGCTCCTCGGCGTCGAGCTCGACCATCAGGAAAGCGGTGCGGTCGGACACCCGCGCCGCCTGCTGCATGTTGTGAGTGACGATGACGATTGAGTACCGCTCTTTCAGCTCGATCATCAAATCCTCGATCTTCCCGGTCGAGATCGGATCCAGCGCCGAGCAGGGCTCGTCCATCAGGATCACGTCTGGCTCGACGGCGATGCAGCGGGCGATGCAGAGCCGCTGCTGCTGGCCGCCGGAGAGGCCGAAGGCGTTGTCCTTGAGCCGGTCCTTGACCTCGTCCCAGAGGGCGGCGCCGCGCAGCGCCTGCTCGACGACCTCGTCGAGCCCCTCCTTGCGACCGAGGACCCGCGGCCCGAAGGCGATGTTGTCGTAGATCGACTTCGGGAAAGGGTTCGGTTTCTGGAAAACCATCCCGATCAGCTTGCGTACCTGAACCGGATCGACTTTCGGCCCGTAGAGGTCCTCGCCGTGGTAGAGCAGCTCGCCCTGGACTTCGGCGCCGGGGATCAGGTCGTTCATCCGGTTGAGGCAGCGCAGCAGCGTGCTCTTGCCGCAACCGGAGGGACCGATCAGCGCCGTCACCTCGTTGTGGCGGACATCCATCGAGATCCCTTTGACGGCGGAGACGCCGCTGTAGAGGACCTCCATTCCCTTCAGCTCGAAGACCTTGTCCCTGAAGCCGGCGTCGGCGCTCGAGCGGAACTCGGGCCGCACCGCGATCGCGGCCCTCTCGGCCGCCGCTTCGCGAGTCTCCCGTGCCGCCTCAGGTCTGATCTCGTCCTGGGCCATCTGTCCACTCACAGTAGATCACCTACCACCTTTGCTCGTAACGATTTCGTAGCCAGATCGCGAAGGAGTTCATCGCCAGCAGGACCACCAGCATGAGGATGATTCCCGCGGCGGCCAACGCCTGGAACTCATCCTGCGGCCGCAGGGCATAGTTGAAGATCTGCACCGGCATCGCCGAGTAGCCGTCGGTTCCGAACGGGGTCGGATCGAAGGTGACGAAGACAGTGGCCCCGACCAGAAGCAGCGGCGCGGTCTCCCCCAGGGCCCGGGAGACGGCGAGGATCACACCGGTCGCGATCCCCGGGATCGAGGCTGGCAGCACCTGTCTGCGAATCGTCTGCCATTGCGTAGCCCCCAGCGCCAGCGACCCCTGTCGGATCGAGTTTGGAACCGCCCGCAGCGCCTCGCGGGCTGCGATGATCACCATCGGCAGCACCAGCAACGCCAGCGTCATCGAGCCGGCGACGAGTATGAAGCCGAGGTCGAGCGGTCCGCGGACGAGGAAGGCGAGACCGAGAATGCCGTAGATGATCGAAGGAACCGCCGCCAGGTTCTGGATGTTGACCTCGATCAACCGGTTCCACCAGCGGGAGTTATCGGCGTACTCCTCGAGGTAGAGAGCGGCGCCGACGCCGATCGGGACGACGAAGAGCAGCACGCCGGCGATCAGCTCGAGGGAGCCGATGATCGCCGGTCTGTAGCCGGCTTTGTCGGGAAATGCGGTCGAAGGAGGATTGGTGATCAGATCGGGGCTGAGGGCGGAGGAGCCCTTGGCGAAGGCCTGGATCAACAGCGCCAGCAATCCTGCCAGGGCGATCCCGATAGCCAGCAGCAGGAGACCGGCGAAGATAGCGTTGCGAATGACATCCCTTCGCGGCTGGCCGCGCAGCATCGCCTCGGTCGTCGCTCGCGCCCCGGCGACCGCCAGCCGGTTCCGCGGTGCGCTGGCGCCGCCCGCCTCCATCAGTCGTATACCTCGCGGTACTTGCGGACGAGACGGATGCTGATCACGTTCATGATCAGGGTCATCACGAAGAGGACGGCTCCGACCGCGAAGATCGATTCGTACTTGATGGTGCCGGTTGCGATATCGCCGGTGGCGGTGTTGGCGATGTAGGCGGTCATCGTCTGGATCGATTCGACCGGGTTCAGGGTGAACTTCGGAGTGCCGCCGCCGGCGAGAACGACGATCATCGTCTCCCCCAGCGCACGGGAGATCGCCAGCACGATCGAAGCGGCGATCCCCGAGAGGGCGGCCGGGAACACCACTCGCGTCGCGACCTTCGCCTTGGTCGCCCCGAGCGCATAGGCGCCCTCGTGCAGACCACGCGGGACCGCCCTCATCGCGTCGTCGGACAGCGAAGCGATGATCGGCACGACCATCAGGCCGATGCCGAGCGCAGCCGCCAGCGCCATGAATGGCTTCCCTTCTGCCCCGCCGAGGAATTCACCCGGCCAGAGGGGGACGATCAGCTCGGGAAGGATGAAGCTGACAGCGAAGAACCCAATCGCGACCGTGGGAATGCCGACCAGGACCTCGAGCGCCGGCTTGATCGTTTTCCGCACCCGCGGCGAGGCGTACTCACTGAGGTAGACGGCCGATCCGAGACCGATTGGGATAGCGAAGACCATCGCCCACAGGGTCACGTTGACCGTACCGGCGACGATCCCCAACACGCCGAAGCTGGGGGGTTTGAACTGCGGCGTCCAGTCGATCTCGAAGAAGAATTCCTTGGCGGGGACGATTTCGAAGAAGCCGATGGTCGGGCCGAGCAGAGATACGACGATCAGCGTGGTAGTCAGGACCGAGAGGATCGCGCAGGAGGCGAGCAGCCACCTGATCGCCCGCTCGCCGTAGCGCTTGCCCTGCGCTTGGAGCCGGCTCGGGGGTCCCCCGGCCGGCTCCATCGCATTGGTCGTCTCGGTGCTCAACTCAGAGCCGTCGCGGTCGCTAGGCGCCGATCTTTTCGGCGGCTGCTTCGGATTCCGCCAGCTGGTCTTCGGTCAGCGGCACGAAGCCGAGCGATTCCGCCACCGAGTTGACGTTTTCGAGGTAGAAGGCGATGAACGCTTTCACCTCGGGCTTCTGCAGCGCCTTCTCGCTCGGGTAGATGAAGAGCGGCCGGCTCAGCGGCGCGTAGCTGCCGTCCTGGGCCGTTTCAACCGAAGGCGGCACGCATCCTTTGCCGTTGTCGACTTCGAGGGCTTGCAAGTCGCCTTCGTTCTCCGTGTAGAAGGAGAAGCCGGCGTAGCCCATGCCGCCGGGCGAGCCCTCGACGCCTTTGACCGTGGCGTTGTCGTCCTCGCCGACGTTGTTGTAGTCCTTGCGGCTGACGCCCTCTTCGCCGTTGATCGATTCGGTGAAGTAGTCGAAGGTGCCCGAGTCGGTGCCGGGGCCGAACAGCGCCAGCTCCTCGTCGAATTCTTCTTCGACATCGGGGATTTCGCTCCAGTTGCCGATCTTCGAATCGGGGCCCCAGATCGCGGCGAGCTGGTCGACGGTGAGGCAGGAGACAGGGTTCTCGTTGTTGATCATCACCGTCAGCGCGTCGGTGGCGACGTGGACGTCTTTGTAACCGACCCCGCCCTTCTTGCAGGCTTCGACCTCTTCGGGCTCGATTTCGCGTGACGCGTCGCTGATGTCGGTCTCGCCGGCGCAGAATTTTTCGAAGCCGCCGCCGGTTCCCGAGGTCCCGACGGTGATTCGAACGCCGGAGTTTTCGGCCATGAATTCCTCCGCGACCGCTTCGGTCAGCGGGGCGACGGTGCTGGACCCGTCGATGCGGATCGAGCCGGAGAGGTCGCCTCCGCCACCGCTGCCGCTGGCCGTATCGTCGTCGCTGCCGCCGCAGGCGGCAACGCCGAGCACGAGGATCGTCGCGGCGCCGATGACCGCGAGCCACTTGGAGCTAGTCACTCTGTCTCCTTCGGTTGGTAAGAGATTGGGGTGGTCCTGCAGATACGGCGGCAGCGTCGCAGCGGCCACTTGCCAGCTTGTTACGCCGGTGTGTCGAGGTTGTGAAAAAGATGTAAAAGACGGCGGCTGATCCCGGAACTTCAGCCATCGGGCGAGAAGCGGTAGCCGATGCCGTTGTGGGTATGGATCAACTGAGCGCCGGGAATCGCTTCCCCGAGCTTCGCCCGCAACCGGCTGACGTAGACGTCGACGGAGCGGTCGTCGCTGCGCGGCCGCCCGCCCCAAACCTGGGCGAAGAGCTCATCGCGGGTCATGATCCGCTGCGGGTGCTCGGACAGGGTGACCAGCAGCTGCAGCTCGCGGACGGTGAGGCTGAGCGGGCGACCGTCGACGAGCGCCGCATGCTGATCGGGTTTGATCTCCAGCCTTCCCATGCCGCGAGCATGGCGAGGAGCTAAGAGCCGACCGTTACCTCGTCGTGAAGCTGCTGTGAACGATCCGTGAATGCCGCCTCGGCGGCGGGTCGGATCTCCTCTTTGACGATCCCGGCCGGTTCGGGGTCGAAGCGGTAGCCGACGCCGAAGTGGGTATGGATGTAGGACCAGCTGGCCGAGTGCTTCTCCAGCTTCTGGCGAAGCTTGCGGATGAAGACGTCGACGGAGCGGTCGCCGTGGGCCATCGCGTAGCCCCAGACCCGTTGGTAGATCGTCTCCCGCTCCAGCACCTGGCCTTTGCTGGCGGCGAGCAGATGCAGCAGCTCGAACTCGCGCCGGGTCAGGTCGAGGCTCTCGCCGGCGGCGAAGGCCTGGAACTGGTCGGGCCGGATCTCCAGCTCGCCGGCGGCCAGCGGCCCGTCTTCGCCCTCGCCGCGGGCGCGGCGGTGGCGACGGGAGACCGCTTCGACCCGGGCCATCGCCTCCTCGGGATGGGAGGGCTTGGTGATCCAGTCGTCGATCCCGAAGCGCAGGCCGCGGACGCGCTGGGCGACGGTCGAGCGGCCGGTGCAGACGATCACGCCGAGGTCCGGGAGGGCCGCGCAGAGGCGCTCGAGGTAATCCCAGGCTTCGTCGCCGAGGACGGCCGGGTCGATCAGGACCGCGTTCAGCTTCATCGCCACCAATTCCTGCGGCGGCACGGCGCCGGTCGCCAGCCGCATCTGCCAGCCCGCCGCCTCGGCGCGCTTGGCGAGGACGGTGACGAAACCGCTGTCGGTGTCGATGACCGCGAGCCGGATGGTCTGCTGAGAGTTCAAAGTTCGCGACTGCGCCGGTGGCTTAGGTGGTTGGCGCGGTGAGCTGTCGGACGGATTGTATGCACACGGAACAGCGCCAAAGTGCCTGCGTTAACAGGTCTTTTACAGGTCAGGCACGTCCTACCCCGAATTTGCGGCAACCCCCCCTGATAACGAGGTGGCTCAGAAAGTCGCCGGCCGCAGCCCGGTGGCGATGATCAGGAGGATCGCCGCGCCGGCGGCGTAGCGGTAGAGGACGAAGGGCCGGTAGCTGGTCGTCCGCACCAGGCGCAGGAGGAAGGAGATCGCGAGGTAGCCGGAAACGGCGGCGGCGATCGTCCCCACCACCATCGGCCCCCCCACTCCCGCCGGCAACCCTTCCTGGGCCGCCTCGAGAGCCTTGTAGGCGGTGGCGCCGGCGACGGCCGGGATCAGCAGCAGGAAGGAGAAGCGGGCGGCGGAATCGCGGTCGAGGCCGAGCCAGCGGGCGGCGGTGATCGTGATCCCCGAGCGCGAGGTGCCCGGCGCCAGCGCCAGGACCTGGGCGAGGCCGATGTACCAGCCCTCGCGGAGGCCGGTCTGCTCCAGGCTCCGCCGCTGCGGCATCCGGTCCGCGTAGCCGAGCAGGGCGCCGAAGACGATCAGCTGGATCGCGATCATCCAGGGCTCACCGAGGTGTTCGTCGATGAAGCTCGCGCCGAGGCCGCCGGCGATGACCGCTGGAACCGTGCCGATCGCGATCGCCACCGAGAGGCGCTGCTCCTGGGTCCGGATCGCCCGCTGCCGCGCCGCCTCGAAGAAGCCGCGGAGGAGAACCACCACCTCGACCCGGAAGTAGGCGATCGCGGCGATCAGGGTGCCCGCGTGCAGCGCCACGTCGAAGGTCTTGTTGAAGGTCTCGTGGTCTTGGAGGAAGGTGTAGTCCTGCAGCCAGGGGACGATGATCAGGTGGCCTGAGGAGGAGATCGGCAGGAACTCGGTCAGCCCCTGGACCACCCCCAGCAGGAGGGCCTCTAGCTCGGACATCGCGACGGATCCTATGCGGCGCCGCCTTAGGTTGCGCTAAATTCCCGCCCCGTGAAGCGCACCGCCGCAGCCCTGCTCTCGATCTGGGCCCTGATGCTGGCCGCCGCCCCGGCGGCTCTTGCCGACGAGGGCGTCGGCCTGGCCGGACCGACCACCGACAAGACGGTCACCTTCTTCTGCTTCGGCGTGATCGGCTTCTTCGCCGCCCTGGTGATCGTCCTCTCGCTGATCCAGAACAGGCTGGAGAAGCGCAAGGAAGAGCGCCGAGCGGACCTCGCCCGCTTTAACTGAGCGCTGGCCTCAGCGGCGCAGGTCGCCCAGGGCCAGCGACGTGTTTTCGGCGCCCTGCCGGCCCTCGTCGTTGGCGAGGCCGGCGAGCGTCAGGCTCCCGCCTTCCTCGACGGTGGCGGTGGCGACCACCGATTCCCCGATCTTCAGCTTCGCCGTGCCGATCGCGTCGGGCACGGCGATCAGGAGGTCGTCTTCGCTGGCGCGGAGGTCGTCGGCCGAGAGCAGCAGCTGCTTGGTGGCGGGGCAGACGGCGCTGACGATTCCCGCCATGTCGACGTAGGTCGCCGGCTCCGGTTCGGTCTTCAGCGTCCGCTGGACGACGATCTTCTGCGGCGGCGGGAGTGGCTTCAAGGCGGGGTCGGGAGCGCAGGCCCCGGCCGCGGTCGGTTCGGCCGCGACGGCGGGCGGCTGCCGCGGCTGCGCCGCTTCGAACTTCATGCCCACCGTCGCGTAGGCGCCGAGGGCGGGGAGCCGCGGCGCGGGCGAGGCCGGCACCTGGACGAGGATCGAGGAGCCGCGACCGGAGAGCGTGTAGGCCGGGGCGGCGGGGTCGTCGTCGATGTAGGTGACGACGCCGCGGGCGCTGGCCTGGGCGCTCGTGCCCGTCTTCTCGCGCTCGTCCTCGGCGAAGGTGCTGTTGTCCAGCGGCTCGGCCTGCACCGTCAGCTTTTCGCCCGGGGTCGGGAGCTTCGCCGCGTGGATCGAGACCAGCTCGCCGCCCGCGATCGCCAGCGCGTAGCTGCCTGCGGCCGGATTGACATGCACGACGGTGCCCTTCAGCTCCTGGGCTTCGCCTTCTCCCTCGCCCGCTTCGGGAGTCGGCTCTTTGCTCGGCGGCGCCGCTTCTTCAGGCAGGGCTTCGGGGGCCGGTTCGGGAAGCAGGGCAGGTTCGGCGACACCGGGTTCGAGGCTTTCGGTCGTCGCCGTCGGTTCTTCGGCTTCGCCGGAGCCCGACGGTTCGGCTTCGGCTTCGGCCGCTTCCGGCTCCGCTTCGCCTTCGCCGGGGGCGAAGGCGACGATCGAGCCGGCGCCGGTAGCCAGCGAGCCGGCCGCGCCGGGACCGATCGCGACGCCGAGGAAGAGGCCGAAGCCGAGAGCCATCGCGCTCAGCGGCGCCGCCCAGCGGCGGTCGGTGACGACCAGCGAGAAAGCCCGCAGGACGCCTTCGCGAGCGTCGCGCAGGCTTCGCGGGTCCGGGCGGAGCTTTCGCAGGCGTCTCATTTGACCACCGAGGTGCTCTGCGTCCGCGGCATCAGGTCCTTCCCGCACTGCCAGCAGAAGACGGCGCCGCGAGCGTAAAGGGCGCCGCAGTTGCCGCAGGCGCCGGCGGCGCCGGCCTGGTCGAGGCGCAGCAGCCGCTCGACCTCGGCCAGCTCGGCGTCGACCTGCTGCAGCCGCGCCGCCTGCCGGGTGAGGACGTCGAGGCGGAAGTGGTCGCGGATCGCCATCTCGTAGGCGACGCCGCCGAGGTCCCACTGCAGCTCGGAGAGCTGCGCGGCGAGCTGCTCGCGGCGCCGTTCCAGCTCCTCGATCGAGCGCTCGCCGCTCATTCGATCGTCACCCCGCCGCCGCTGCCTCCCCCAGGCGCCTTGTTGTCGGTGGGAGGCGGCGCTCCCGGGGTGGCGATTTCGTCGGGCAGCTTGGCGCTTTCTTCCGCGTATTCCTGACCCGTCTTGCCCTGCAGCTCTTCCAGCTGCCGCGTGCTCGCAACCGGGGCGTTGCCGGTGTCGGCGCTGCCGCCGGCGACCGCCTTCCCCTTTTTGCCGGCCTTGCCGCCGTCCTTTTTCTTCGTCTTGGCGCCGCCCGCCGCGGCTTCGTCGCCGGAGCCGGCGTTCGACGATTCGCCGGCGGCCACGGTCACCACCTGGGGCGCCGATGAGGTCTGCTCGGAACCGGTGCCGCGGCCGATCAGGACGCCGATCAGCAGCATGATCCCGAGCACGGCGATCCCTCCTGCCGCGGCCAGGGGCGCGTAGTCGCGCTGGCGCCTATCGGTCGGCGGCGGGTCCGGCGGCGCCACCGCGCCAGGCTCGCCACGACCGTTCGCGGGCGGCGCCGGCTCCTTCGTTGCGGTCTGCGCCGGGTCGAGGTGGCGGCGAAAGTCGACCCGCGGCTCGCCCTGTCGTTGCCCGCAGTTGAGGCAGTAGCGCTGGCCTTCGGCGAGCGCGGCACCGCAGTTGCGGCAGGTCACCGGCCCACCCCCGGCAGGGTCGGGAATGAGGTGACCTCGACGTCCGCGCCACGGGGGTCGCCGATGAAGTAGATGTTGTAGGGGAGCGGTTTCGGCTCGGGCTTGACCTTTTCGATCGCGCCGCGGCCGGCGGCGACCACCCGGTTCCCCTTGCGGGCGACCGCGTAGAGCAGAAGACGGTCGATCTTCTCGCCGCTCCCGTTTTCGACGTTGCCGCTGGCGACCAGACCCGAGTAGGGGTCCCCTTCGAGCTTCGGCTCGGAGACGGTGAACTCCGGGACCCTGCCTCTGAACGGGGTCGCTTCCTCGCCAACCGTCACCTTCACGGTCTTCGGCTTGCCGGTGGCGAGGACCTGGTCGTGCACCCAGGTCGCCTCCTTGCCGGCTTCGATGTACGGGATCGAGGTCAGCGCCGGCTCCAGCCCCGGAAGGTCGTTGGCGTAGACGCTCTTGCCCTCGGCGTCGAGGACGTCGATCGCGATCGGCACGTCGGCGAGGTCCTCGCCGGAGGTGTTGCGCAGCTCGACGACGACGGCGCCGCCGTTGGCGTCGCTCAGCAGCTGGGTCGAGACGACCTCGACGTCCCTGCTCTTCCTGGCGATCTTCAGCCCCTCTTCCTGCCGCACCGGGCCGAGCGCGGCCCCGATCTCAGCGCTCTTCGACTGAGTCGACTGGCAGCCGGTCGTGACGAGGGCGATCCCGACGGCCGCCACCGCCAGGGGATAGGCGCGCAGCGCCATCATCCGAACGCCCCCGCCACGTACTCGCGGGTGCGCTGCTCGCGCGGGGAGCCGAAGACCTGCTCGGCCGGGCCGTACTCGACCAGCTCCCCCAGGTACATGAATCCGACGTGGTCGGCGATCCGCAGCGCCTGCTGCATGTTGTGAGTGACGATCACCACCGCCACCTCCTCGCGCAGGCGCAGGATCAGCTCCTCGATCACCTGGGTCGAGCGCGGGTCGAGCGCCGAGCAGGGCTCGTCGAGCAGCAGCACCTCGGGGCGGGCGGCGAGGGCGCGGGCGATGCAGAGTCGCTGCTGCTGACCGCCGGAGAGGCGCAGCGCCGGGTGGTCGAGCGTCGAGCCCACCTCGTCCCAGAGGCCGGCGCGGAGGAGCGCGTCGGCGACCGGCTCCTGCAGCGAGTCCCTGCGGGGCCGCCGCGAGCCCTGTTCCCGCAGCGCGTAGGCGACGTTGTCGAAGACGCTCATCGGGAACGGATTCGGCTGCTGGAAGACCATCGAGACGCGCCGGCGCAGGTCGGTCACCTCGATCCGGTCGATGTCCTCCCCGTCGAGGGTGATGCGGCCGCCGCGGGTGGCGGTCGGCGTCAGCTCGACGAGGCGGTTGAAGGAGCGCAGCAGCGTCGTCTTGCCGCAGCCGGAGGGGCCGATCAGGGCCAGGACCTCGCCCTGGCGGACGGGAATCGTCACCTGGTCGACGGCGAGCTTCTCGCCGTAGGCGATCGAGACCGCCTCCGCTCGCATTCGCTCGACCTTCGGCGCCGGGCTCGGTTCCGCCCGGCGCACGCCGGGGGCGGCGGCGATGCCGGAGGTGCCGGCGACGGGGGCGCCGCCGGGCGGCGGCTGCACGATCGTCGGCTGCTCGTCGACGAGGATGCGGCGCACCGGCGGCGGCGGGCGCAGCAGGTCCTCGTCGCGGCGGTCGAGCTCGGTCAGCGGGTCCACAGCGGCTTCCTCCCCCGCGCCAGGCGGGTGACGACGAAGTTGAGGATGATCACCAAGACCATCAGGACGAAGGCTGCGAAGTAGGCCTTTTCCGGCGCCAGGCCCTCGCCCGCGGGCGAGTTGAGGTAGACGTAGCTGGTCAGGGTGCTGCCGGTGCCGCGAAAGAGGCCGTCGATGCCGCCGTCGGTGCCGTTGACGATCTGCAGGGTCGAGCCGAGGAGGACGACGACGATCGCGGTGTCGCCGGCGACGCGTCCCATCCCCAGCGCCGCGCCGGTCCCGATCCCGGGACGAGCGGCGGGCAGGAGGACGCGGCGGATCGTCGCCGCCTTGGTCTTGCCGAGCGCGTAGGAGGCCTCGCGGACGTGGCGCGGGATCGCGTTCAGCGCCTCGCGGGTGGCACCGACGACGAGCGGCAGGGCGATCAGCGACATCATCGCCGAGGCGGCGATGAAGGAGCGGCCGAGGGTCGAGCCTTCGGCATCGAAGGTGAGGAATCCGAACCATTCCTGGAAGAGGATCAGCCCGAACATCGCCAGCACGATGCTGGGGGTGCCGGCGACGATCTCGATCGCCGATTCGACCGCGCGGGCGAGGCCGGCGGGGCGGCCGTACTCGGTCAGCCAGACCGCGATCGCGACGCCGAGCGGGGCCGCCATCGCCGTCGACATCACCAGCAGCATCGCGGTCCCGATCAGCGGGTCCTTGAAGCCGCCGCTGGCGGACTGATCGATCTCGGCGTTGGGGCTTTCGAACAGCAGCGAGAGGTCGAAGTACTGGGCGCCGCGGAAGGCCATGTAGACGACGATCGAGCCGGCGATCGCGATCAGCGCCAGGCCGGCGCTCCAGGCGCAGAAGTAGCCGATGCGGTCGCGCAGCGGCCAGGCGCGGACGCTGTCGCGCGGGGCGGTGGCGGTCCGAGCAGGGAGGGCGGGCGCCCGTTGCGCGGTCGCGCTCACGGCTGCACCCCGTATCTGCGCATCGACTGCTTGGCGACGAACCCGGCCAAGGAGAGGAACATGCTGGAGACGAGGAGGACCGCGGCGAAGGCGAAGAGGGTCTGGCCGAAGGGGACGACGGTCAGGCCTTCGACGTTCTCGACCAGGGCCGAGGCGAGCGGGCGGGTCGGCTCGAAGAGAAAGGTGATGCCGTCGATCGGGTTCGGCGCGAAGCTGGCCGAGCCGGAGACCATCGAGAGCATGATCGCCTCGCCGAGGGCGCGGGCGGTGGCGAGGACGGCCGCGGCGACGACCGCCGGGCGCGCGGTGCGGACGGCGATCGACCAGGTGACGCGCCAGCGGTTGACGCCGAGGGCCGAAGCGCCTTCGGTCCAGCTGCCGGGCACCGCCCGCAGCGCGTCGACCACGATCGCGATCATGATCGGGACGATCATGATCGTCAGGATCAGGATCCCGACCCCGAGGCTGGAGCCGTTGAGCTGGATCACGTTCGCCACCGATTCCTTGCGCTCGAGGCTGATCAGGTGCTCGCCGACCCAGGGGACGATGACGAGGATCCCGATCAGGCCGTAGACGACCGAGGGCACGGCGGCGAGCAGTCGCACCACCGGCTCCAGCAGGCGGGCGAGCCGCGGCGGCGCGAACTCGACGATGAAGATCGCGGCGAGCAGCGAGAAGACGATGCCGATCAGAACCGCGCCGGCGGTGACGACGAAGGTCCCCCAGATCAACGACCAGGCGTGCAGCTCGTAGACGTAGTCGGAAGGGTTGGACGGCGAGCTGAAGATGTCTTCGAGCTGGCGGTCGACGTCGCCGCCGGAACCGAACCAGGCGAGCCCGTTGTGGGCGAAGGAGGGCCAGGCCTTCGAGAAGACGAAGGCGATCATGCCGCCGATCAGCAGCAGGACGAGGCAGGCCACCGCGCCGAGCAGTCGCTCGACGCGGCGGTCGGTCCAGAAACCGGGCGCGGCCGGGTTGAGCATCAGATGGACCGGGGATCGACCATCTAGTGGAGCGGCACCCAGTCGCTGGCGACGATCGCCTGGCCGGCGCTGCTGCGGGTGAAGGTGATGAAGGCTTTCGCCAGCCCCTTCGCCGCCCCGCGGCTGACCAGGAAGAAGTTACGGCTGCCGGCGTACTGCCCGGACTTCGCGTTGCGCAGCGTGCAGGGGACGCCCTGGTAGGGGATCGTGTGCAGGCCGCCGGTGAAGGCGAAGGATGCGTAACCGATCGCGTTCGGGTCGGACTTGATCGTCTGCGCCTGCAGGCCGTTGGAGGATTTGGTCGTCGCGCTGGCGGCGACGCGCAGGGTCTGCCCCATGAAGATGTTCTGGAAGGCGTCCTGCGTTCCCGAGGCGGCGGTGCGGACGACGAGGTCGATCGGCCCGCTGGCCGTCGCCCCCGGCACCTGGCTCCAACTGCGGACGCGGCCGGAGAAGACGTCCTGGATCTGCGACTGGCTCAGGGTCGGGATCTTGTTGGAGGCGTTGCTGACGATGCAGACCGCGTCGCGGGCGATCTTGTTGAAGACGATGCCGCCCGGGTCGGCTGGTTTCGGATCGCGCGAGGACATCCCCAGCGTGACGCGACCGTGAGAGACGTCGTTGATGCCGATGTCGGACCCTCCCTGGAGGATCACGACCTTGTTCCCCTTCCCTTTCGGGGTCTTGAGGAAGGCCTTGGCAAGCTTGGTCGCGAGCGGGGCGATCGAGGTCGACCCACTCATCGTGATCGTCGCGGCTTGGGCCGCGGTGGCCGCGCTGAGCGGTGCGCAGAGGGCGAGCGCAGCCGCGGCGGCCAGGAGACGCGTACGTTTCATCTGCTTTCGCTCCCTGGTGGCGGATTGATGGCTGATCGCCGTCAGTCTCCGCGCGCCCCCGCGGCGCTAAGTGAACGCGGCGTAACTGTCCGGATAAGAACTGGTGAACGCAGCGGCAAGATCTTCTCCGGTTCGAAACAGGTTCTTCACCACTGCGATGGAAAGGACGGAGAGGCTGCCGGCGTGCCGTCTTCGACTTCGCAGCCGCACACCCTCGAGATCGCCAACCTGGAGATCCGCCCGGGCGAGCTTCAGGTTCTGGTCGACGGCCAGCGCGCCGGCTTCACGGTGCGTGAGTTCGAACTCTTCTTCATGCTCGCCGAGCGCCGCGACAGCGTCATCCAGCGCCCCGAGATCTACACCGCGATCTGGGGCGGGACGATGCCGCGCCGCGACCGTTCCGTCGACGTCCTCGTCCGCAAGGTCCGCCACAAGCTCGAGCTGGTCGCCCCCGGCTGGCGCTACATCCACACCCACTTCGGCATCGGCTACCGCTTCAGCCCGGAACGGACACGACCCACTCCGGCATCCATCGACTAATTGAGCCGCAGCGGGATCAGCCCGAAACCGTGCTTCTTCGCGGCATCGCGCAGCTCTTTGTCCCAGCAGGCAAATTCGAGCTCTTCGCCGGCGGCAAAGGCGAGGGCGCCCGCAAGATGAACGGAGTCGTAAGCGCGCAGCGAATGAGTGCGTGCGCACTCGGCAGCTTTCGCGAGCAGCGCGTCGTTGACAGCGTGGCTGTCGATCCCCCGCCAGATGCTCTCCAGATCGTCGATTGCGCGACGGAGCTGGGCCGGGGTCAGGCGACCACCTTTGCGCATCCTGCTCAGAGCTGCGGTTGCCTCTACATGTGCGATCGCAGCGGTTCGGATGCCGTCGGCGTCGCCGTAGGCACTCTGCGCCTCCTCCGTGCCGACCTCATCGACCAGCAGCTTGATCAGGGCGCTGGTATCCAGGTAGAGGCTCAGCGTCGACCCTCGGAGACGTAGTCCGCCCCGCTCTTGCCGGTACCTCGGAGCTTGGCGGGCTCTGGCAGGTACCGGGAACCTTCGCTCGGCCGCACGCTTCCGTCAGCGACTAAAGCGGCAAGGTGAGGTGGGGTCGCGGCGGAAACGATCCTCGCCACGGGCCGGCCGTGTTTGGTCACGGTGATTGCCTCGCCGTCCTCGACCCGATCGATGATCGCGCTGGCCTTGTCCTTGAGTTCGCGGATGCCTACGGTCGCTTTCTCCATAGTGGCCACATCTTAGCGTTAACTGGCCACATTCGATTTTTTTTTGGCGCAGGTGTCCGATCGGCCTTATTTCAGCTCGCCCGCGTGGCCCTGGGTGAAGTTGAAGGCGCAGCGGAAGTTCTCGGGCTGGCCGACCGGCTTGGCGCCGGCGAAGCCGCCGTGGTTGCCGTTGTCGTAGACGGTGATGTATTGGAGGGTTTCTGGCGAGGGGTCGGCCGGAAGCGGGATCGGGTCGGGCTCGCCCGCCTTGGGGTCGCCGCGGGAGACGTCGCTGACGCCCATCGAGCCGGCGGCGCGGCCGCCGGAGGCGGTGGTGGTGAGGGTGGCGCTCATCTCGCGTTTGTCCTTGAGGCCGTCGGTGGGGTCGATGTCGGTCGACGCGGTGACCTCGTTGTCGTCGACGCGGCTGGCCAGCTTCACCCGCTTGGCGGCGCCGATCAGCTGCGCCGCGGTCGGCAGGTAGCCGCCGAGGCTGGCGCACTTCTGGGTCGCGAAGAAGTAGTCGTTCACACCGATCTCGCTCTTTTCGAGCGGATAGGGGCTGGTCATCATGCAGACCGTCCCGATCTTCACCGTCTCCGGCGAACAGCGGGCGAAGACGCTGTTGGGCAGGACGCTGGCCGGGAACTTCTTCTTCGCGTTGAGGCGGAGGATCCCGAACTTCCTCGGCTGCGTGCTCGGGCCCGGCAGCATCTTCGCCGCGATCGACTGCCCGGCGCCGGAGAAGACGAAGGCGGCGAAGGCGAGGACGAGGGCCGTCCAGGCGGCGAGCGAGGTTGCGCGTTGGTTCTTCATCGTCGACTCCTTTGGTCTCTGGGGACTGCGGTCGTGGCGGGGGCGGGTCGGGTGCGGCTGCGGTGGCGCGCGCCCGGGCCGGGACCGGCGCGCACCGAGGCACCGGCGAGGGCGAGGATCAGAACCAACGCCGGCAGGTAGGGCGGCACGGTCAGGCCTTCGCCGCCCCCTTCGTAGCGGGAGAATGCCTTCGATTCCTCGATCGCCGCCTCCTCTTCGCGCTTTTCCTCCACCTGGTAGGTGCGGGCGGGAGCGCCGCCGGGGGGCAGCGGCCGCACGACCGGCGGCGGCGGTGGCGGCACGATCGCCGGCACCGCTCCCAGCGCCAGCCCGGCGGTGAGGGGGACGAAGGGGTTGGGCGGCGGCGGGGGCGGGGGGCTGGGAGCGTGCGGTGGAGCCGCCGGCGGGGGCGGCGGGCTCAGCGGCGGCGGCTCGAAGCTGATCGGCGGGCTGGTCGGGGGCGAGCCGGGCGGAGGCGGGGGTGCCGGCGGCGCCGCGCTCGGGGCACCGCGTTTGAAGCGGTCCGGTCGCAGCGGCCGCGTCCCGCAGGGGCGCTGGACGCTGCCCGGCTGGACCCGGACCTGTTCGGAATAGGAGTAGCCGCCGGCGGCGACCGTGACCGTCGTCGTGCCGGCGTTGAAGGGGCAGAGGAGGCCGGAGGAGTTGTCGGTGACAACCTTGTCGTCGGCGTCGAGGTAGGGCTTGCGGAGGTTGGTCGAGGCCGGGTCCTGCTTGACGAAGTCGGCGATGTCGGGGTCCGAGGAGGTGAAGGTGAACTCGGGCGCGATCCGGGTCGCGCAGCCGGCGACCAGGCACTGGGCGGGCGGGAAAAGCGTGTAGGGGTCGCCGCCGGAGGGATTCGGGACGCCCGACCCGGCCGAGGCCTGCCCCCAGCGGTCGCCCCCGCGCGGTCTGCGCCCGAGGCCGCGGAAGAGCGCCGGCCGCGAGCGCCTCAGGAGCGTCCCGTCGGTCGCCTCCAGCGAGAGGTCTTCGATCAGCGGGATCAGCCTCACCGAGACCGGGGCGCGGTTGGTCGCCGGGTCGCGCTGGGGGGCGTCGAGCTCGAGGACCATCACGCCGCTGTCGCCGAAAAGCGCGTCGGCGACGTCGAGCCCGACGGCGCCGGAGATCTGCGAGCGGTAGCCGAGGGTGCCGATCCCGAAGCTGGGGATCGTCTCGGCGGCGCCGGCGGGGATCTGCATCGCCCGGTTCTCTTCCGGGCGGTCGAAGAGGTAGGCCGAAGCACCGCCCGCCACCAGCACCTGCGCCACCTGATCGCCGTCAGCGGCAACGTTCAATTTCGGCGTGAAGCTCATGTGGAGGCTGCGGTTGCCCATCACCACCGTCGGGATGCCCTTCGCCTTGGCGTCGGCGAGCACCACTTCGAGCCATGGCAGCTGCTGCTCGGGCGGGTTCTGATACGGGTCGCTGGCGGCCAGCGAGCCCAGCGAGTTGTCAACCACGACGACCCGCACCGCCCCCCCCGGCCCGCTGCTGTCGAAGGCGTAGTGCGTCCGGGCGCCGGACCCGGGAGCGGCACCGGGGATCCCGGCGGTCGAGATCCCGGCCGGCGGGGGGCCGGCCCCGAGCGGCGCCGGGAAGCCGGCGAAGGCCGAGGCGAAGCTCGCGGCCCCCGGCCCGCCCGCGACGTCGTCCGAACCCAAAGCCGGGAAGACCGGAAGCGGCGACCCGGCGAGCAGGGCGGCGAAGCGCGTCGCGTCGGCTTCGGTCAGCCCGTCCTTGACCCGGTTGCCGGTGTAGAGGAGGGCTCGCGGTCCGGCGCCTCCACCCATCTGCCCGACCGTCCGCAGAGCGGCGGCGAGGCTGCGGTCGGGACCGAGCCCCTGCAGGGACAGGTCGGCGCAGCTGGTGTCGCACTCGGCGTGCCCGGTGACGGCAAGGCGGATCGGCCCGGCCGGCATCGGCACCGCCCGCGAGCCCGCCGCGGGTGGAGCCGAGCCCCCGCCGCCATAGCGGAAGACGGCGGCCGTGCGAACGCGTTCGCGGACCGCCCGGCCACCGCCATTGCGAGCCGAGGTGCCGCGGCCGGCGGAGTCGGCGTCGCCGCTCCATCCGCCCACGGCCCAACCGTTGCCCGCCGGGTCGAGCAGCAGCGAGAGGACGGGATCGCTCTTCACCGGGGTGTCGTCGCTCGAGGTGGCGTAGGCGGTGCGCTGCTCGTCCACCCAGCCGGCCGCGTTCTCGCGCAGCAGGTAGCCGTCGCCGGGCAGCGAGAACGGGGGCGCGATCGGCGGCGGCACGTTCGGGTCGGGGTCGGGAAGATCGTCGGCCGGCGGGTAGCTCAGGCGCGGCACCACCGAGAGCACCGCCCGCACCCGGCTGCCGTCGCGGACGGCGGCGGCGGCGATCGCGGTCAGGCCCGGGATCGGCTGGTCGGAGAACCGCCACGGCGCCCCGGCGGCGTCGCGCTCGATGACGATGTCGCGGCCGGCGGCGACGGCGCCGCCGTCGGGGAGGCCGGCGACGGCGTAGAGCTGCGGGTTGCCGGAGCGGACGCTGTCCAGCAGCGCGTGGGCCGAGGGGTCGACCCTCCAGCCATCGCCGTCGTTGACGAGAAGGTCCCCCCCAGCGGCGGCGATCGCCTCGCTGCCGGCGAAGGCGATCGAGGTGAAGGAGGTGTCCCCGAACCCGAAGGGCAGCGGGTCCTGGTCCCAGCTCTTGCCGTAGGAGAGGAGCACGCCCCCCTTGCCCACCGCGTAACCGCGGTCCGGGTTCGCCGGGTCGAAGGCGAGGTCCATCAGGTTGCCCTCGAACCCGACCGGGATCCCCGGGTCGGGAACCCAGAGGTCGTCGGCGGCGTTCCACATCCACATCGCCCCGAGGTCGCCGACGGCGTGCGCGCGCCCCGGTTCCGGCCAGGCGACCCCGCGCAGGGTCGCCTTGTTGACGCTGCCGCTGGAGGAGAGGAGGAACTCCCGCTGCCAGCCGTGCCCGGGCTCGTACCGCAGCACCGCCCCGTCGGCCCCAACCGCGAGCGCCCCCGAGGAGGTCGCCCCCGGCGCCGCTCCAGGCGCCGCGGTGACATCGGTCAGCGGCGCCCGCACCGAAACCGGCCAGGGCTGCAGGTTCTGCGGCGCCGTCTTGCCGGAGACCTCGACCGGGCCCTGCAGCCAGCCGGAGTCGGCCGAGGCAAAGGCGCCGCTGGCGCGGAAGTTGCCGCCGGCCCCCGGCATGCGGGCGAAGGTTCCTTCGGAGAAGCGCAGGTAGGTGCCGCGGTTGCTCGTCTCCCCCTCCCCCGGCTCGAGCGGGTTGGTGATCACCCGCGTGCCGAAGGCGCCACCGGGCCAGGCGAAGCTGCGGTACCCGCCCTGGCGAGAGAATTTCGCCCCCAGGGACCCGTCGCAGATCGCGGCGTCGCACCAGCTGCCGGTGACGGCGTCGGCGCCGCTGTCGAAGTAGAGGGTGACGTCGCGCTGCACCCCTTCGACCTGCGCCGTCAGGTCAATCCAGGCGCCGTCGGCGGTGATCGTCAGGGGCTGGGCGGCGCCGCCGACCGGGGCCGCGTCGGCGATCCCGTCGCCCAGGTCGTCGGCTTCCCGGAACGGCGTGCCCGCCAGCGTCCGCTCCACCCAGAGCGGCCCGCCGGGCGTCGAGGTCCGTTCCAGCAGGACAACCGAGCGGTTGAGCGCCGGGTCGTCGGTTTCGGCGATCGCCCAGGCGTTGCCGAGGCCGGTGGCGTCGATCGCGCGGACGTGGAAGCCGCCGCTCAGCCCCGGCGGCAGCGCGACCGTCTCGCGGTGCCATTCGCCGCCGCCGTAGTGGAGGATCGCGGCGGCGAGGGAGCGGTTCTGCGGGCCGAAGAGGAGGCCGGTCCCGCTGGGCTCGTCGACCGCGGCCACCGCGACCGCGCCCGCCCCCTGTTCGCCGGCCAGCGCCTCGGCCGGGGCTTCGCCTTCGGCCGGCAGCAGCACGTCGGCCGGCGGGTCCGGGACCTCGCGCCAGGAGCCGCCGGGTTCGTGCCGCAGGACCACCACCTGCTCGCCGACCGGGCGGCTGGTGTCGCGGCCGACGAGGACGCCGCCGCCCTCCCGGGTGATCCGGGCCGAGAGCCGGTTCGGGAAGGGCCCGCGGTAGGGGTTGCCATTGACGTCGAGCGGGGCATCGAAGACCTGCCAGCCGCTGGCGTCGGTATGGCGGAGGAAGACCAGCTGCGGATCGGGCACGGTGGGGTCGGCCGGGGCGCCGAAGCGCAGCTGCCGGGTCCCGACATGCACCGAGCCGACGGCGAGGGGCAGCGAGCGGTAGCCCCAGGCTTCGCCCGCCGCGCCGCCCGGCGCCGCCCCCATCAGCTCGACCTGGGGATCGGCCGTGCCCAGCAGCGGCAGCGGGTTGCTCCCCCCCGGCGCCGACTGGCTGCTTCCGGGCCTGGCGACGGCGAGGACCACGAGCGCGAAGATCGCAGCGAAGAGGCCAAGGTTGCGGCGGTTGCGGCGTACGGCCGGGCTCATTTCCGCTTCACCTCGTGGACCTGGAAGGCGAGCCGGGTGGGGTAGTCCTCGCGGCTCAGGTGGAGGATCAGCTGGTGGCGCCCCGGCGCAAACGTCCGCGTCGGGGTGCGGGCGACGGTGCGGTTGCCCTTCTTGGCGAGCAGCGCCACCTTGGCCTTCCTCGTCACCGTGAAGGAGACGGTCAGCGTCAGGCCCTCCAGCCTCGACCTGACCTTCTTCAGCAGCGGCGGCAGCCGGTGAACCTTCGCCTTCGGCGGTTCGGCGATCGGGTTCTGCTCGAGTTCCGGCGGGGCGAACAGTTGCGAGTCGTCAACCGGCGGCTGGTCGGGGACGAACTGTTCGGCCGCCTCGTTGGGACGGAACTCGATCGTGCCCTGGAAGGCAGGCTCGGTGTCCTCGGGGAGCTGACCGCCATCGCTGTAGTGGAAGAGCCAGCCGGCCCAGGTCACCATCCAGCATTCTTCGGGCGCAGGACAGGCGATCCGGGCGGCGCTGCCGCGCCCGGCGCCGGCAGCGGGCAGCCGCGTCGCCGTCGTCGCGCCGACGGGCGAGATGCGGGCGACGGTCGCCTTGCTGTTGGTGCCGCGGCGCTCGGCGAAGGGGACGACGGTGGCGAAGGCGTCTTCGGACCCGGGCAGGGCGGCGATGTCGCCGAGCCGATCCGTGGAGCCGAAGGAGGCACCGCTCAAGCTCACCTCCTGGAAGCTGCCGTCGAGCAGCCGCGCCGCCAGCGGCGGCCGTTCCACCGCGCCTCCTTCCGGCGCCGAGGGACCGGAGGCGGCACCGCCGCCGACCGCCCAGAGGTCGCTGCCGTCGCTGTCCAGCGCCAGCAGCTCGCTGCCGTCGGCGGGCACGCCCGGTAGCGGTGCCGGCACGAACGGGTCGTTGGAGAAGGATTCGCCTTCGACCCGGTGCAGCAGCCGCGGCACCGGCTCCGGTTCGGCCAGCTCCACCGGTTCGGTCCGGTTCTCCGGCGAGCGCCCGACCAGGGTCGACTCGAACAGCTCGCCGTCGTGGAACTCGACGTCGGTGACGCCGCGACCCTGGGGGCCGTAGACGGTGTCGAGGTCGCTCCCGTTCCAGTGCAGGTGGAAGGCGCCGACCTGCTCGCCGAGCGCGTCCTGCGAGCCGATGCCGCCGAACCAGCAGTCGTTCGGCCCATCGCAGGCGGCCGACGTCATCGTCCGAAAGGGGTCGGCGGCATCGATCCGGGTGCTCCAGGAGCCGACCACCTGACCGTCCTTGAAGCGACAGAGCCCCAGCCCGGAACCGCGGCGCGGCAGGCTCGGTTCGCTCACCACCCAGAACTCGGTCGGCCCCGCCCAGGCGATCCGGGCGGTGTCACCGGGGCCGCCGCAGACGGTCGCCAGCTGGTGCCAACCGCGCCCGTTCCAGCTGAAGATCCCGCGCGGGATCGTGGCGTTGCCGGCGACCGTCAGCAGGCCGCGGTTCGGCGCCCAGAAGGAGAGGTCCCCGGGCGCCCCCAGCGGCACCTTGAACGGCGCCCCCGCCGGGGGCGGCGGCTGCTCCAGGCGCCAGATCGGGGCGGCGCCGGCCGGGGCGGCGAGGGCGGCGCTGGCGAGCAGGACGGCGAGCGCGGCCCAGGTCGCTGTCGCGCGCCTATTCACCAGCCTCCTGCGCGCCTTCCTCCTGGGGCTGGGCCTGCGGCAGCGAGGGCGGCGCCTCGCGGCCGCCGAGGTCGAGCAGGGTCGGCTGCACCGTCGCCAGCACCGCGTCGAGCGCGTGGCCGGAGAGAGTCTCGTGCTCGATCAGCGCGTTCGCGGCCTCGTAGACCGCGCTCCAGTTGCGGCGCAGAATTGCTTCCGCCTCCATCACCGCCTCCTTGACGAGCCGCTCGACCTCGCGGTCGATCAGCTCCAGCGTCGCCGGACCGACCGAGCCCAGCTCCTGCAGCGAGGCGCCGAGGAAGACCTCGCCCTCTTTCTCGCCGATCGTCACCGGGCCCAGCTCCTCCGACATCCCGAAGGAGGCGACCATCTTTCGGGCCAGGGCGGTGGCGGCGTGGAGGTCGTCGTGGACGCCGGTGGAAACGACGCCGAACTCGATCCGCTCGGCGGCGAAGCCGGCGACGATCGCGATCAGGTGACGACGCAGATCGGGTTCCTGCATGACCACCGCGTCGCGGTCGGTGAGCATGCTGGCGGCGGTGCCGAGCTGGCGGCCGCGGGCGATGATCGAGAGCTTCTGCGCCGAGACCTGCTGCCCGATCGAGCGGGTGACGACGGCGTGGGCGGACTCGTGGATCGAGATCACCCAGCGCTCCTCCGGGCTGAGGACATGGTTCTTGCGAGCGGGACCGGCGACGACGCGGTCGATCGCCTCCTCCAGCGTCGCCTGGTCCATCTCGACCCGCCCTTCGCGCACGGTCAGGAGCGCCGCCTCGTTGATCAGATTGGCCAGCTCGGCGCCGCTGAAGCCCGGCGTCAGCTTCGCGATCCCCTCCAGCGAGGTGCCCGGCGCCAGCGGCCGGTCGGCGCAGTGGAGGGCGAGGATGTCGAGACGGCCGTGGACGTCGGGCACGTCGACCGTCACCTGGCGGTCGAAGCGGCCCGGCCGCAGCAGCGCCGGGTCGAGGATGTCGGGACGGTTGGTCGCCGCGAGGACGACGACGCCGGCGTCACCGCCGAAGCCGTCCATCTCGACCAGCATCGCGTTCAGCGTCTGCTCGCGCTCGTCGTTGCCCTGGCCGACGCCGGCGCCGCGCTTGCGCCCGGCGGCGTCGAGCTCGTCGATGAAGATCAGCGCCGGTGCCATCTTTCGCGCCTTGGCGAAGAGGTCGCGGACGCGGGCGGCGCCGACCCCGACCAGGGACTCGACGAAGTCCGAGCCCGAGAGCGAGAAGAAGGCCGCGTGGGCCTCCCCCGCCGTCGCCTTCGCCAGCAGCGTCTTCCCCGTCCCCGGAGGACCGACGAGGAGGACGCCCTTCGGCGCCCGCGCCCCGACCGAGGCGTATTTGCTCGGGTCGGCGAGGTAGTCGCGGATCTCCCGCAGCTCGGCCACCGCTTCGCCGGCGCCGGCGACGTCGTCGAAGGTGGTGCGATCGGGCGCCACCTCGCCTTTCTTGCGGCCCTTGCCGGTGAATTTGGAGAAGCCGGCGAAGGCACCGGCGCCGCCGTCCTGGCCGAGCCGCGTGAAGAGGACGAAGAGGCAGACGAGGAGCAGGATCGGAATCAGGAACTGGACGAGGATCTGCTTCGTCGGTTTGTCGGCCTGCTGGTCGACCGTGACGACGGCGCCGCTCTTGTCGAGCTGGCGCAGCATCGTGTTGGTCTGGGCGTCGGAGCTGGGATAGGCGGCCCAGACGGTGCGGCCGTTTTTGGTGTCGATGACGACCCGCGAATCCTGGTCGAGCAGGGTCGCGGTCCGGACCTGGCTCTGTTCGGTCAGTTGCACCACCCGGCTCAGCGGGACTTTTTCTCCCGGTGAGCTCGGCTTGATGTCGCCGAGCAGGTTGAAGAAGGTGAAGACCAGTAAGAGGGAGGCGACGATCAAGCCGGTGTTCAGCGGATCCTTGAGGAACCAGCGGCCGACCTTCTCGAGCCGCTCGCGGACGGACTCCCACACCTCGCGCCCGCTCGGGGGGCTGACCTTCTTCATGCGCTCTCTTCTCTCCCTTTCTGTCTACCGCCCCTCCACCGGCGCAGTGCCCGGGCTCGAAACCGAGCCCGGGCACCTCATGCACCGCCGGATGGGGCTTTCGCTTACTTCAGCTTCAGCGTCACCACGGTCTTCGTCGTTTTGGCGCTGCCGCCGGTCGGGGTGAAGGTGATTTCGAGGTTCACCTTCAGCGAGCCGGTCTTCTGCAGCGCCTTCTTGGCGGCGGCGCTGGGGTTCAGCGTCAGGTTGAACGTGCCCGCTTTGGCCGCGTTCAGCGTGACCTTGCCGACCTTGATCTTCTTGTTGCCGACTTTCGCTTTGCCGGTCATCACGACCCTGCCGGCGCCCGGCAGCTTCAGCGAGATCGTCGCTTTGCCGCTCTTCGACGAGATCGCTTTTTTCGTCACCGAGAAGGCGTTGCTCGGCGGGACGACCGGGGTGGTCACCGGCGGTTTCGGCGGGGGCGGCGGGTCGACGACTTTTTCTTCGTCGCCGCTGCCTTCCCAGTTGATCGAGGCGACTCCCGCGCGGGAGATCGTCAGGACGTTGGCCGGGAGTTTGGCGTAGTCGTTCGGGAACAGCGCCGCCTGGGCTTCGTTGGAGACGATGTTTTCCCAGTAGTCCTTGACGGTACGGGCCTTCGCCTCCTCGGCCGGGCTGCCGCCCCAAACCTTGGAGTTGTCGTCGAAGACCAGCCCGTAGGTCATCGTGCAGATGCCGTAGCCAGTGGGCGAGGAGACGCCGCTCACCTGCGACCAGTCGCCGAAGGTGCTCGCCGGCACGCCGGTGAACTGGGTCGTCTGGCAGTTCGCGCCCTTCGGGCCGTCGGTGCGGAACCCGTTCGTGCTCGAGGTCGGCTCGGTGAAGGTGTTGGAGCCGTTTTCGACCTGGGTCCAGTAGGTGTCGTTGTCAAAAGCGGCGCCACTGTTTGCGCGCGGCGTGATCGCCAGGCTCGGGCTGTTGGTCCGTGCCGTGGAGACGTCCGAGTAGCCGACCGATCCGTCGGTGCCGACGAGCTTGGCCACCAGGGCGCCGTTGCCGTTCGAGCAACCGCTGGTCAGCTGGTCGACCAGGTCTTCCTGCGATCCCGGCCCGTTGGGTTCGCCCGCGCAGTCGGTCCGTTTGCCGAAGACGGCGCTCGGCCACTCGCGGGTTTTGTTGCTGCCCGTGACGTAGGTCGAGAGCCAGCCCTGGGAACCGTCGATCGAGTTCAGGTAGTCCTTGAACGCGAAGGACGTGCCGGAGTCATCGAAGCGGACGACGCGGATGATTGGTTTGTTGCAGTCGCTGTCCGAAGCGAGCTCCGGGAACACCTCGGTCCAGGTGTCGAAGGCCGGGTTTTTCGCCCAGATGTTCTCGAACTCGGCCTTGCTGAAACGAACCCTGACGAGGCCGAGGGGGAATTCACTCCCGGGGGAACCGCCCATCGCCTCGGCGGTTCGCGACTCCGCGTCGAGGAGGCTGACGTCGCAGCTATCCGGGAAGTTGACCAGCGGCGCAACGGCGCCGACGGCCGCCGGGATCACGTGAATGTTGCCGTTGTCGGCCGGGTTGACGTCGGTTTCAGCCGGTTCGCTGCCGGTGCCGGCGTTCATCTGCGCGACTTCCGCCGGGGTCGGCGGCTCGTCGCTCATGCCGAAGCGGGGGCCGCCGGCTTCGCGCACCTTCATCGAGAGGCGGCCGGCGCCGCTGCCCAGCGCTTCGTAGGTGACGTTGGCCAGGGCCGGCGTTCCAGCGCAGTAGACCGGCTGGAAGTTGTTGATGAAGACGTTGTGGGCATCGCGGGCGAAAGAGGCGCCACGGCCGACGATGTCGGCTCCTGCGCATTTGCCCGTGGTGAAGGCTGCGTCCGCCCGGGTGGTGAGGCAGACCGCCGCGAGCGCCGAGAGAAGCAGGGCCAACATCCCTGCCACGGCGGCACCCGTGCCCCACCTGGGAGCGTCCAAGCTGCGGCTCATGTGAGTCGTTCCTTTCATCGATCTGAACCTTGCGGCGGCAAGGTCATCGGCCGCATATGGCTCTGTCAAGCGCTTTCACAGGACTTCTACGCCGCATTCACATCTCGTTATCAGCGCCGTAACCAGATCGTCACCAGCGGGTGACCGCAGCTTCACTTCCGGCTCCCGGCGCGGCCGTTCGCGAGCTGCCGGCGGAAGGCGATCGGGCGGGTGGCGGAGGCTCGCCGGCCGCCGCGGGCGGCGATGTAGGTGACGATCGCGCGGCCGCTGATGACGCCGCGCCGGCGCAGCTCCCCCTGGTAGCGCTCGACAGGACGCAGGATGAGTTGTACTTCGCTGCGGGTCGTCCCCCGGGCGCGCCCGCTGGCCGTCGCCAGCGTCCGCTGTTTGCGCGGCCGGCCGGCCGCTGCCTTGCCGACAGCCTTGACGCCGCCGGCGGCGGGCACCGAGACCGTGAGCAGGACCTTCCCGCCCGCGGCGCTCTTCACCTGCACCCGAATCCCAGGTCCCCGCTCTTCTTCGACCGTGGATTCCACCCCGGTCCCGGGAGGGGGAGATGGCGGCTGCGGCGGTTCTTCCGGCACCCGTTCGGCGACGAAGGCGTCGACAGCCTGGTTGGCGTCGCCAAAGAAGAGGTTGGAGGCAAACGAGGCGAAGGCGATCCGCGAGCCGTTGGCGGAGAGAGTGGGGCCGTTGAGGACGTCGGCGCTGATGTCGCCCTGGGAGTAGGAGCGGGCAACCCGTTCGACCGTGCCCGCGTCGAGGTCGACCTCGTAAAGCTCGCGCGGCCCCGGCACCTGGCGCGGTTCCCCCAGCTGCTGCAGGGCCGGCAGCACGAACCGCGTGCGCACGGTGGTCAGCGCCAGGTGCCTGCCGTCGGCGGAGATCGCGACGCTCCCGAGCGGCGAGGCGGTGGCCGCGTCGGTCCCAACGGTGTCCCGGGTCAACTCGACCGTCGCCACCTTGCGGCTGAGGCCAGGGTTCATCCGGGTCAGGTAGAGGTCGAGACCGGGGCCGGTGAAGGCGAGCGGGCGCGGGCCGGCGCCGGTGAGGAAGGCGACCGTGAGACCATCGGCGCTGAGTGCCGGCACCTGGCCGCTGATGCTGGTCCGGTTCGCCTCCTGGTCCGTCAGCGGCCCGTAGCAGGGGCCGATCGAGGACTGGTCGAAGTTGCTTTCCGCTTCCGGCGGGCAGGCAGGATCGTCGGGGTCGGCGAGGCCGGTGATGCGGCGGGTGGGCGCGCTTGGGCCGTCGGCGACGCGGCGCCAGAGGTAGTAGAGGAAGCTCGCGTCCGGGGTCTCGCCGCGCAGGAAACGGGTCTGGTCGCCGGCGTTGCCCCCCGTCCAGGCGACGGTGGTCCCGTCGGCGCTGAGGACGGCGCCGATCGCGCCTCCGGCCGGAGCGGTGGTCATCTCGCCCGTGGCGAGGTCGCGCCGGGCGGTGACCAACGTCGTCGTCTCGGTCTCTCGATCGCGGAGGAAGACCTGCCCGGCGGGGACGTCGACCGCGCCGGCGGCCGGCAGGTCGGTGGGCACGTCGGTGCGGAAGGCGACCTTGCGGCCGTCGGCGGAGATCGAGACGCCGCGGGAGACGTCGCTGCCGGGTTCGCTTCCCGGCGTCTGCACGGAGGGGGAGCCGTAGCTCGCCGGCAGGTCGCCGCCGTCGCGGGCGGAGACGAGGTCGTAGGCGCCGGGGCCGCCGATCGCAAGGTCCATGTCGCGGACGTAGACGTCGACATGGTCGTTGGCGTCGGCGGCGACCAGCGGCTCGGCGGTGGCGAAGGCGACGTAGCGGCCGTCGGCGGAGATCGAGGGGTTGGAGGCGCCGCGGCGCAGGAAGGCGCCGCTCGCTTCATCGAAGAGGTCGCCGTCGGCGACTTTCTCCAGCGCCTGCGTCTCGAGGTCGAAGCGGAAGATCCCCCCGGCCCGGTACTTGCCCGGGGGGTCGGGATCGTCGTCTGCGAAGAAGTTGCGGGCGCGGGTCTGGATCGCGACGTAGCGGCCGTCGGCGGAGATCGCCGCGAACACCGTCGCGTCGTCCCCCTGCTCGCCGCGGGCGAAGTCGGCGGAGACGATCTGGGCACCGTAGCCGTAGAAGGCGGCGGCGCTCGTCGGCGGCGCCAGGGACAGCGCCAGAGCGAGCAGGAAGAGCAGGCGCCTCATCCGATCCGCACCACCTTCGACCACTCGGTGCGGTTGCCGGCGCGGTCGCGGGCCTGCACCCGCACCCGGAAGCGCCCGCTGCCGCGGTAGGCGTGGCGGACGCGCACGACCGACGCCTTCCCCTTCTTTTGGCGCCCGGCCAAATCGCGAAACCGCAAAAACCCGCCTGGGACACGGGTTTTTGCGGTCTCGGCGGCCGAGGCGCCGCCGCGCTCGCCGAAGGCGACTTTGACCGAGGGCTTGCGCAGGGTCGAGGCCTCGCCCTTGCGGCCATCGCTGACGACGACCGTCAGGCGCCGCCCCTTGTGGCGCAGCTTCACCTTCGGCGGGCGGCGGTCGACCAGCAGGCGGCCGCTGCGGCTGCCGGTTTCCTGGCCGAGGTCGTCGCTGGCGAAGATCTGGATCCTGTGGGCGCCGTCCTCGAGGTCGTCGGGCTTCAGCAGGGCGCTCCGCGAGCGCAACCCTTCCCGCACCGGCTCGTCGTCGACGCTGACCGAGTAGCGGACGCCGCCGATCGCGTTGGGGCTGTGGTCCCAGGCGATCCGGACCCGCTTTTTGCGCTGCCAACCGTTCGGCAAGAGGACCAGGAACGGGTCAGGCGGCGCGTCCACCACCGCGGCGGCGACCTGGGAGCCGGGACCCGAACCCTGGCGCCAGGCGACGATCGCGTCGCCGAGGCCGGAGCCGCCCATCGCCAGGTCGCTCACCTCGCCGCCGAGCGGAGCGCTGAGGGCGGTCGACTCGTTCACCCCGTCGGCGCGCCGCTCCTGCGTCGTGACCAACCCGGCGGCACCCTGCCGCTCGACCCAGGCGGCCACCCCCGCCCCGCTTTCGGCGAGGTCAACGAGCGGGTAGCCGGCAACGCTGCTGCGCCCCTCGTCGAGGCGCTCGACCCGGATCGGCGCCGCTTCGTCGCCGTTCGCGAGCAGCGTCGCCGGCCCGTCGCCGAAGGCGGCCAGGTAGATGCCGCGGGGGTCGACGCCAACGCTCGGGGCCCCGAGGCCGCCGCGGACGCCGCCGTCGACCACCTGGGCACCGGCGAATTTCCGCGCCGATTCGGAGAAGACGTCGGGCATCTCGTCGACCATCAGCCGCGGCGCCGTCAGCCTGCTCGCCTGCCCGGGCTGCTGGCGAAAGGCGACCGCGGTCTGGCCGAAGCCGGCGACGTCGAGGGCGAAGGCGTCGGCCGGCCCCCGCAGCGGCGCCCCTTCCCAGCTCGAGGGGCTGGCCAGGATCGGGATCCCGACGCTGGTCCCGAACAGCCGCCGCACCCAGACCCGGTCGACGAACTCGTCGTCGGGCTCCTGCCAGGCGACCACGGCCTGGCCCTGGACGTCGATCCCGACTTTCGGGGCGTTCTCGGCGTTGGGCGCCCGCACCGGGCTGGCGACGTTGCGGTCGACCGGCGTACCCAGGACTGACCAGAGGCGGGCGCCATAGCGGGCGACGCGGGTGTCGGCGCCGACGTAGCCGGGGGGATTGGAGGGGCTCGTGTCGGTGACGACGCGGTAGACGAGGTAGGCCTGCCCGCCCCGGTTCATCGTCAGGTCGGGGTAGGTGGAGGTGGCCTCGCCGACATTGAAGTCGACCGGGACCGGCGGCAGGAAGGAGGTCGCTCCCGGGTCCAGCGTCGCCGAGTACATGCGGTCGCTTTCGACCCCGAACTCCTGCACCCAGGTGACGAGCAGACGACCGCCGTCGCCGGCGCCGATCCGCGGCCAGCTCGAGTCGAAGCCCTGGCCGACGTCGACCCGCCGCGGCGGCCACCAGGCGCCGTCGGCGAACTGGACCGCGAAAACGTGGTCATGGCCGTCGACCTTCTTCAGGTAGACGACGCCACCGCTGCCATCTTCGGACATCGCCGCGTCGCCGACCGCCGTGATCGCGTCGCTCGGGCCGTCGAGCAGTCGCGTGTCGGAGACGACAGCGCGTGCCGCTCCCGGTCCCAGGAGGAGGATGAGACAAGCCGCCAGGGACGGGGCGGCCAGGCAGGTCCGGATCAGGGAGGGGGAGGACCGCCTCGGGAGGGCAACGCGCATATCACCGCACGTTCACAGTCAGGCGTGTCAGAGATGTAATAAAGGCGATACCAGGTGGTTAAAGGCGATCGCGGTAACAGACCGGCAACGGGAAGTTCACGGCCCTGCAACGTCGCCTCCGGGAGGCACGCCTAGAACCCCGGCGTGGCTTACGAAAGAAAACCAACTCCCAGAAGGAGAGCGTCTTGAACACCCGACGAATGCGGGCGTTTGCCCTCACCGCACTGATCGTCCTGGCGACGGCCGCGACGGCGATCGCCGCCCCCGGCGGCAGCGGTACCAGCACCGGCCCAAGCACCACCACCGACCCCTACGTCCTCCCGGTCGCCGACGGCGTCCACATCAAATCCCTGTTCACGGTTGAAGATGGCGCCGCCGCCAACGGCTACGCGATGACCGGCATCCCCGACGGCCTCGGGCTCGTGCGCCCGGCGCCGAGCAGCCGTGGCTTCACCCTGCTGATGAACCAGGAGCTCCGCAGCAGCCAGGGGATCGTGCGGCGCCACGGCAAGATCGGCGCCTTCGTCGCCAAGCTGGGGATCGACTCCGGCAGCCTCGAAATCGAGAGCGGTAACGACCTGATTGACCCCGACGTCCGCTACTGGAACTACCTGACCCAGACCTACGGGTCCACTCCGTCCCCGGGCGGCGTCAACCCGCGCGACCCGAGCGACACCTTCCTCGCCCAGGCGGCCGAGTTCGCCCGCTTCTGCTCGGCCAGCATCACCGAGTGGGGCCATCTGTTCAACAAGGCCAGCAAGAACGGCTACGAGGGCCAGATCTACTTCGCCAACGAGGAGAACGGCGACGAGGGCCGGCTCTTCGGGGTGACGACCGGCGGACAGGCGCAGCAACTGCCGCGGCTCGGGCTGCTCTCCTGGGAGAACACCCTTGCCGCCGCCAACCACAGCGACACCACCGCGGTGATGGGCAACGAGGACGGCGCCGCCGGCCAGATCCACGTCTACGTCGGCAAGAAGCAGAGCAGTGGCAACGCCTTCGACAAGGCGGGGCTGACCAACGGCACCCGGTACGTGATCGACCTCGCCGACGAGTCGGTCTCCGACGACCCCGGCTTCCGCGCCAAATACGGCAAAGGCGTCGCAGTCCCCTTCACTCTCGGCGCCGACGAGGTTGTCGATTGGGACAGCTCCGGCGCCCGCCAGAACCAGGAAGCGGCCGCCAAGGGGGTCTCCCTGAACCGGGTCGAGGACGGCGTCTTCGACCCGCGGCACCCGAACGACTTCTACTTCGTCACCACGGAGGGGTCGCCGGGCGTGGACCCGCAGGAGCCGTCGGTCACTCGTGACGGCGGCGGCCTCTGGCGAATTCGCTTCGCCGACGTCGACCGGCCGGAGCTGGGCGGCACGCTCGAGCTGTTGCTCGATGGCACGGAGGCGCCATATCTAAACAAGCCCGACAACCTCGGGATGGACGACAAGGGCGACCTGATGATCCAGGAGGATCCGGGCAACAACGCCCACCTCTCCCGCATCGTCGCCTACGACGTCGACAGCGGCGCCCGCGGGGTCGTCGCCGAGTTCGACCCGGCGCTGTTCCGGAGCGAGAGCCCCTCGTTCATCACCCAGGACGAGGAGTCGAGCGGGATCATCGACGCCCGCGACGCCCTCGGCAGGGGCTGGTTCCTGTTCGACGCCCAGGTCCACAAAGCGGCCGCGGACCCGGCCAAGGTGGAGCTCGGCCAGCTCATGGCCCTCCACGTCCGCAAGTTCGCCGACGTGTACACGATCGGCGGCTAGACCCGCAATCCAAGCGGCGTTCGTCCTTTCCAGCCCTCTGGGGGGACAAAGGACGAACGCCGCCTTTTCTGTTCGGCGAGCGGCAGCCACGGTAGCCCCCCCTACCTCCCTGGCCTGCCCTACCTCGAGTGGAACCCGGCCGAGCTGGACGCGGCTGACGCCTCAAGTGAGGCGGAAGCCGGAGAGCAGGCGTTTCTCCGTCTCCCCCTCGACCCTGGCGACCACTTCGACGCGGCCCTCGAGCGGAGTGCCGCGTATCTTCGTCGCCAGCAGGTCGTCGACCTGGAAGATCCCGGCGGAGTTGTTGAGCTGGATCTCGATCCGCACCGGGCGCTCGTCTCCCTGGCCGATCCGAACCTCGTCGACGGCGGCGGCGGAGATCGAGTGGATGCCCTCGTGGCCAGACTCGATCGGGGTGCGGGTGCGGCCCTGCGCCATGTCGAGCGCGTCGGCGACGCGAACGACGCCGGCCTCGAGCGTGTAGGGCTCGCCGCGGCGGCGGTGGCCGATGATCGCGTGCAGGATCTCGGAGGCGACGACGGTCCGCTCAGGCTCCTTGTAGGAGTCGGCGAGGAGGCGCTGGAGGGCGCCGCTGGCGAGGAAGAGCGAGTAGGCCTCGTGGTCGACGCGGTGGATCGACATCCCGGTGTCGTGGAGGAGGGCGCCGCCGGCGACGACGATTTCGGCGTCGCGGTCGCGCATCCCGTGGTCGGAGACCATCGCCGGCTCGACCCCGGCGCGGACCAGCAGCCGCAGCAGCCGCAGGGCGATGTTGAGGACGATCTGCATATGGACCCAGCTGTGGTCTGACATTCCCAGCCGCTCGGCCTGGACCTGGGTCATGTACCACCAGGCCCGCACCTGCTCGTCGGAGTTGACGGCGTCGAGGAAGCTCTCGAGCCTGCGGTTGCCGCGGGTGGGCGCCCGCACCCGCGCCTCCGCGATCGCCTCTTTCGGCGGCTTGCGCTGCGGCCCTTCGGCGTCAGGCGCCGGGACCTGCTCCTCGCCCGCCTCTATCGGCTCCTCGGCCATCGCGCGCATCGTACGGATACGGTCAGAGTGACGAAAAGCGGCCAGCGTTCGTCCTTTCCCGGACATATGCCCAGAAAAGGACGAACGCCGAAATGCGCCGCAGGCGCGTTTTTACCCGCAGACGGGCCAGGGGCTGGAGCCGGAGGCGGCGTAGAGGAGCGCCGCGCGATAGTCCTGCTCGGCCTCGGGGGCCGCGGCGGGGTCGCCGCTGCCGCCCATCGATTCCCAGGTGCCGTAGTCGAACTGGTATTTGCCGCGGTAGGTCCCGTCGGAGGAGACGGCGGCGGGATCGCCGCCGGACTCGCAGGCAGCGATCGATTCCAGGGTCGCCATCGAGACGCCGAGCTCGAGGAAGCGCTCCTCGCTTTCGCGCTGGCGCCGGCGGGCGGCGGCGCGTTCCTCGGCGCGGATGTCGGCGGCGATCGTCTTGACGACACGATGGAAGCGGTCGACCGGCCGCTGCAGCGCCGCCATTGGCGCAACTTCGGCCTGCCCGACGGCTGGGCCATTGGTCTCTCCCTCCCCACCGGCGGCAAGCGCAGCCGCGGGGAAGGCGAGCAGGATGAGCAGGATCGGGGTGAAATGTTTGCGTTTTGTGAGCAAGCGCGGAACCGTGAGGGTTCGCGCCGCCCCCATGTGTGGGCGCGATCACATAGAGCGCAGCGTTTGCGCGAATCCGCACCAGCTCAGGCACGGCCCGAGGCGGGGGACGGGTGACTCTGGTCGCAAACTTGCGGCTCTAGGTGTCCTACCCACGGACGTTGTGAACGCGACTGATCGGCGGCCGGTCTCCAAGTGAGCTGTGGGGCCGTTGCCGGTTGTAGTAGCGCAGGAAGGATGACA